>OIYG01001685.1_pt1 | contig 15890 bp, 10 predicted proteins | sample 1587861 | NCBI WGS metagenome assembly OIYG01 (sample SAMN03283272) | human gut metagenome | biome: human-associated habitat; material: feces | host: Homo sapiens | place: Peru | collected 2012 | reverse complement strand
AGAGAGGCTTGTGTTGATGTAGCTACATTTTGAACGATTACTTTTGAAGCTTTATATGCACCTGCTGCTAAATTATTTTGAGCATCGTCTGTATTTAAAGTAGCCCCTAATTGTGTTTTTACAGCAGTTTTAACTTCACTTTGAATGCCAGGAACTTTAGAAGCGATTAAAGAAGTTAAACCATCGTTTATAGCTTTTGAATTAACGCTAATACTATTTGCGATTTCTTTAGATAATGCATCAAATTCATCTTGAGCATCTTTTTTTGCTGTAGCTATACAACCTTCACTGTCTTCGACTTCAGTACAATTTGCAGATTTTAATGTAACTAAGTCAGCAATAATAGTACCTGCAGCATTTGTGAAACCTTCTTTAGTTGTATCTAAAGAAATATTCTTTGCAATTGTATCAGCAATTTTTTCTTTATCATCATCAGTTAATGTTAGAGGAATAGATAATGTACTGTTATCAACAGCTGTACCTAATTGTTCGGATAGACTCTTTAATGCAGGTTTTGCAAATTGTTCTTTTAATAGAGCAGTTGTATTTGCTTTATTTTCTTCTGTTATATATTGAGCATAAATTGTATCAGATAGTGTACTTAATTGTTTTTTAGCAGCTTCTAATTGATCCTTCATAGACTTTAAAGTATTTACAGTTTCAGGTAAAGAAGAAACCGTTGTACCAGCACTAGTTAACAAGTTACCAATTTCATCCATACTTAAGGAACCTAATTGACTTGTTAGTGATTCCATAAGAGCTTTCATTTGGGTAATACCTTCATTAATTTGTTTAGCACCGTCAACGATATCGCCTTGACTGTTTTTGGCAGTATTGATACCATCCTGGAATTTAGCATAAGATGACTGGAATTCACCCATCTTGTCATTTAATTCAATATTTGCGTCATGTAATTTAACAGTACCATCTAATATTTCGGCAGTTGCATCTTTCAGTGAGTTAACACCATCAGTTAATTTGTTGAGTTTGTCACTGTTCATATCTTCATGATCAACATCAGTCATAGAACTTGCGGCCATCAAGATAGAAGGCATTTCAAAGTCTGTTACATTAGCTTTGATGACAAATTCATCTTTTAATTTATCGGAAATATCATTTAATGTATCAATATCACTTTCAGCTAACATTTGACTTGCACCAGATACAGTCGCAAATGTTAAGATTTGATTTTTTGATTCATTAATAATTGTTGCATCATTAGCTTCGATATCTTTGAAGATATCTGTCTTTAAGTCAGTGATAACAGCTACAGGGAATAAGCTGGAAATATATTTTGTTCTACCTTTGATGACTTGAGTTTTTTCTTCATTATTAATAATTTTGATACGTACTTCTAAAGCACCTGATTTACCTAAAATATCTTCAGGATTAACTTTATTACCATCAAAGTAATAAGATACTTCCATTGATAATGGTAATTCTTTATTTGTTGATCCTTGATAATAAATATCTTCATTTGTACTGTTCCAGATTAATTTGTTGCCATTAACTTCAGGAACTTCATCACCTTTGATATTTGTAATATCACTTAAGATACTTTCATCTTCAACTTGATCAAATCCACCTTCACTGTGTAGCCATTCAGAAACAGTGGCTTTCTTTAAAGAACCATCAGAATTTAAAAATGCATATACGGTTTCATCTTTTTCTACAGATGAATCATTTGTTTCGTCTTCTCCTTCAGCAAAAACTACTTGTCCACTAGTTAATGCCATTAAAATAGATAAAGAAATAGTTGCTGTATTTTTAATAATAGACATAATTTTTGGTATATATAAATTAGCTCATCCAGCTGAGTTAAATCTATATACATCTCCTTTCTCTTCCGGATTAGTATCGGCCCGGAAACCGAGTAGAATTGAGATTGTGAATGCGTACTTGTATCTCATAATTTTGTAGCTTTGACTACGTGGAGGATTATCTGGCCGCTTCGTTGTATTGAAACTGTAATTAGTTAGATGAGCCCTTCTTTTATTGAAGTGAGTTCACATTTTGAACCATATTCTCTGATACTTTTGAAACGGCGGTACTGGTATTCGTCACTTATATTTTTGAAAGGAGTGATACCATGATTAACATCGGTATTGATGTCGGTAAATTCAAGCATTGTGCTTCTGTCATGGATGACAGGACCGGCGAGATTGTTATAAAACCTTTTTTCTTCAATAACGATCAGAAAGGCTTTAATCTTTTCTATTCCAAAACCAAACAATATACTCATAGAAAACATTCCGTTGGTATGGAAGACACTGGTCATTACATGATCAATCTTACAGATTTTCTTTTGGATAAAAAGTTCACTGTTAAATTTATCAATCCTAGGTCTACCTGCCTTAGACGTAAAGAACTTGGTATGTCTGCCAAGAACGATCGTAAAGATTCTATTCTCATTGCAGAAATGCTCAGTGAGAAAAAATTCTGGAGATCTGTAACTCGTACAACACAAGAAACTGATAAGCTTCGTGAAATCACACGTCTGTATCATCAGTTACAGGAACAGCAGAATGAAGACATGAATCGTCTTCAGTGTGCTTTGGATATTGTCTTTCCAGAAGTAAACAAGCTCTCCTGGACACGCTATTCTAAGGCCTATATGCAATTCTTAGCCAAGTATCCTACTGCTGCTTCTATTGCCTCTGAAGACATCCGCAATCTTCGTAATGCCCTTAAAACTAACGGACGTGGCAGACAGTGTAAACTTACTGCTGAAGATATCAAAGAAGCTGCCAAATGTTCTGTTGGTGAAGATAACATTGCGGTCGCACTTGAAGTGCAGTCAATCATAGCTATTATCAACACTCGTAAACAACAGATTGAAAAACTGGAAAATAAAATAGAAGAATTCAGTTTGAAACTAAATTCTCCTATCATTTCCATCCCTGGCATTTCTCACATAACAGGAATGACCATCATTGCGGAGATTGGTGATATTCATGATTTTTCAGACGCCGCACATCTGATATCTTATGCCGGCATGGAGCCTCTCGTACACCAGTCTGGGAAGTACGATGCTGCACATATGCCAATATCCAAGCACGGATCTCGGTACTTGCGCAAAGCATTGTATCAAGCGGTTTTTACCGTCTGTAAATATTGTCCAACCTTCAATGCTTATTATACTAAGAAACGTAATCAAGGTAAAACACATCGTTGTGCACAAGGGCATTGTGTACGTAAACTGTTACGTGTCATTTACAAGCTTTTAGCGAACAATACTGTATTCGATGAAAATCTAGTCAGATAATTGACAGATACTTACAGAATAATCAATCACATAGTCAAAGCTACAACTGTAGTTGTTTTAATAGTACTTTATTCACAATTTCAAAGATCTATTTGGGGATCTGCTGGATTTGTTAACATTCCCCAATTTCTTTCATTTATCCCTTGACTTCCTTATAGTTAAATTCTCCCTTGTATATGAAATTTTAGCATGAAAAAATGATTATAATATAGTGGAACAAAGGAGAAATATAAAAATGAATCCAGAAGCTATTAAATGTTTAGGTTGTCCTAAACCACGATGCTCAATGATAGGGTGTCCTGTTCATACAGCTATTCCTGAATGCATACGTTTATATAAAGAAGGTAGATTAAAAGAAGCAGGAGAGATTTTATTTAACAATAATCCTTTCAGTGTTGTAACATCTATTGTTTGCAACTATAAGTCATTTTGTTATGGGGCTTGTGTTTTAAATGCCAAAAAAGATCCTGTTCGCTGGTATGAAATTGAACAAGAAATATCTAATGAATTCTTAAAAGCATTTCATCCAGATGTAACACCAAAAAATGATCATAAGATTGTGATTATTGGGGCAGGTCCTGCAGGACTTAGTGCTGCGATATTTTTAGCACAAAAAGGATATAACGTTACTGTTTATGATAAAGAAGAAAGAATTGGTGGCGTATTAAGATATGGTATTCCAAGTTTTCGTCTAGATAAAAGTATCGTAGATGAATACGAAAGAATACTAAAAGAATATGATATTTCTTATTACGGTAATATAGAAATAGGAAAAGATATAACATTATCTAATATTCGTAAAGAAGCAGATGCTGTTATTGTGGCAACAGGAGCGATTAAAGAAAATAAACTAAGAATACCTGGTGAAGAAAAAGAGAAAGTTATTAATGCATTAGCTTTTTTGAAAGATAACAGATTAATTGATAAAGCAAATAAAGTTGTTGTTATCGGTGGTGGTAATGTAGCAATGGATGCAGCAAGAAGTGCTAAAAGAATGGGTAAAGATACTTATGTATATTACCGTAAGACATTTGAAAACATGCCAGCTAATCCTATAGAAGTAGAAGAAGCAATTGCTGAAGGCGTTAAATTTGAAGTGTTTGAAGCTCCAGTAGAAGTAAAAGATGGTAGTGTGATTTTTAGAAAATGTGAAAATGTTACAGATGAAAATGGCAAATTACGTACTAAAATACTAGAGAATACAGATCATGAAGTAACTTTAGATGCATTACTTGTGGCGGCTGGAGAAACAATAGATTTATCTGTATTTGGTGAAGAATTACCAGAATTAAATAAATGGCATTATCCAGAAGTGAATGAAACAAATATGACAAGCTTTGATGGAGTATTTGTGGCTGGAGATTTTATTTTAGGAGCAAAAACCGTAGTAGAAGCAATAGCCAGCACTAAAACTACAGTAAATGGTATAGAAAACTATTTGAATAAGTAAGGAGTAATAGATTATGGGAGAGTTATTAATTGAATTAAGAAAAGCAAATATGCAGGCAATGAAAGACCATGACACAGTGAAAAAAGGGGTATTATCACTTGTTATTTCTTCTATTGCATTAGCAGAAAAAGAAGATGGGAAAACTTTAACAAGAGAAGAAGAATTGACTTTTATTCAAAAAGAATTAAAACAGACTCGTGAATCTTTGACAGAAACACCAGCTGATAGAACTGATTTAATTGAAGAAACAAAGAAGAAGATTGAAATTCTTGAAAGCTATTTACCTCGTCAACTTACAGAAGAAGAAATTAAGACAGCAATTGAAAGCATTTTAACTGAAAAAGGGTTAGAACCAGTTAAAAAGAGTCAAGGTGTTGTCATGAAAGAAATTATGGCAAAATACAAAGGCCAGACTGATGGTAAGACAGTAAACAAAGTATTATCAACAATTCTTAAATAAATGTAAAAGACACATGTACATTTTAAAGTATATGTGTTTTCTTTTTGCCAATAGACAACAAAAAAGAATGAAGTATAATGCTTAACGGGTGATAAAAAATGGCAAAAGCAGAAAAGAAAACAAATGTAATGAGAATTTTAGATCAGGAAAAAATTCCGTATACAGAACATACATATGAAGTAGAAGATGGATTAATTGACGGTGTATCAGTCGCAAAGAAATGTGGGCAAAATCCAGAACAGGTATTTAAGACATTAGTAACAAAAGGAAATGATGGGAGTTGTTATGTATTTGTTATTCCCGTTGCTGAAGAACTTGATTTAAAAGCATGTGCTAAAGCAGTTGGGGTAAAAAATGTAGAAATGGTACATGTAAAAGATTTGCTTAGTTTAACAGGATACATTCGTGGTGGATGTTCGCCAATAGGGATGAAGAAAAAATATAGGACTGTTTTCGATGAAACAATCCTATTGATTGATACAGTTATGGTTTCTGGTGGAAAACAGGGAACACAAGTTGAATTGACACCAGAAGATATTTTAAAATCAGTTTTTGGATATGAATCATTCAGACCGATGCAAAGAAAAATAATTCAAAATGTTTTGGACGGACGTGACACACTTGCAGTCATGCCAACTGGAGGCGGAAAATCTTTATGCTATGAAATTCCGGCTCTTATTCTTCCGGGAATTACAGTTGTTGTTTCACCATTAATTGCGTTAATGCAAGATCAAGTGGCACAACTTGAATCCTATGGAATTTCTGCCGTCTGTTTAAATTCGTCTCTTGAAAGAAACCATTATCAAAAATGCTGCGAAAAAATTTTATCAGGAAAAATAAAACTTCTTTACGTTTCACCAGAAGGATTGAATTCTGGCAGAATGATAAGATTGCTTCAGGAATCAAAAAGTTCTGTTGACTGTATTGCAATTGATGAGGCTCACTGCATAAGCGAATGGGGGCACGATTTTCGCCCGGACTACATGGAAATAACTCATATAAGAAATCAGTTTCCAAAATCGGTTTTTCTTGCACTCACAGCAACTGCGACAAAACAAGTTCAAGCTGATATTATAAAAAATCTTCGGATGGAAAATCCTGAAATATTTATGGCAAGTTTCAACAGGCCGAATATTTTTCTTCAAGTAATAAAAAAAGACAAGCCGATAGAACAGGTTCTCAACTTCATAGAAAATCATCCGAACCAAAGCGGAATAATTTATTGCTTTTCAAGAAAGCAAGTTGATTTAGTCGCGCAAGAATTGCATATAAATGAAATAAAAGCATTAAGTTATCACGCAGGACTTAATGATGCGCAACGGACAAAAAATCAGCAAGATTTTATTTCTGACAAAGCTGACATTATGGTCGCCACCGTTGCATTCGGAATGGGAATTAACAAACCTGACGTTCGCTTTGTAATTCACTTTGACATGCCTAAATCCATAGAGCAATACTATCAGGAAATCGGGCGGGCAGGACGCGATGGATTAGAATCTGAAGCTTTGCTTTTATACAGCGCAGGAGACATTCACAAAATCAGATATTTTTTCAAGGACAACTTTGATTCTGCTAAATCAGAAAATCTTTTGCAAGGAATGATAAACTACTGCGAAAATTCTGTTTGCAGGCGGAAATCACTTTTGTCTTATTTTGGTGAAAGCTATTCAGATGCAAGACAAGATTGCGTTTCTTCAGAAAACTGCTGTGATATATGCGCCTCAAAAAAAATAAATTATAATCAGCCGCGTGCAATTCTTCATAAAAGAATTCAAAGTTTTCCAAAGCCATCAAAAAAATCCACAGGCGAACTTTTTATTTCTGATACTTTAGAAAGCAATGAAAAAATTTTATCAGAAAAAATACGAAGCTGGAGAAAAAAGGCAGCCGAAGAATTAAACGTTCCGCCTTATGTTATTTTTGGAGACAAAACACTTTTTGACATTGCGCAGAAGAAACCTTCAAACATAAAAGAACTTACAAAGTGCTACGGAATAGGAGAAATAAAAGCTGAAAAATTTGGATATCTCATCTTAAAAATAATAAAAGAAAACGCGCAATGAATCGTGCGGAGGATATCTTGATGCTCTGCGTCGGAGTTCATTCATTTTTAAGATTGCTCTAAAATCCGTTTTGCTTTTTTTGCATTTGCGTTTTTCTTTTTTACTCCAAACTGATAGCCCTTAGGCTTTTCTTTTTCTTCTGTCAAATTTTCCTCTTCTGCGTCTTTTGCAATTTCTTCAACGGCGGCTTTTACGCTTGAGTATCTTCCCTTTGCCCAGATATCAAGACCAGTGCCTTGAGTTGCAACATCATCGCTCGCAATATATTCCGCGCAAATATCAGCAAATTCGGAGCGGTCATATTTTGCAAATTCCTTTCCTAACGCATAACGCAAATTTTTCTGAATGTCGCTCTTCAATGCTGAACGTGCAAGCTCTATAACTTCTTTTGTTCCTGCATGATTATATTCAAGCAATGCTGCAGAAACTTTTGCTTTTGTGGCATCGCCAATTTTTTTGTCTTTTAAAACACTGATTAAATAATCGTTTCCGTCAGAAGTATTTAAATCTGCAATCACAGAATAACATTTTTCTTTTACTTGCTTCTGCTCATCTTTGTCTTTGCATCTAAAAATCAAAAAAGGAACAGCTTTGTCAATTCTGTTTTTTCCAACTGCGGAAACTGCTTCAAGCCGGACTTTATACTGAGAATCACGCAACGCCTGTATAATTAAATCTGAAGATTTTTTATCATTGAAATATGAGATTCCTTTTATAACATAAGTTCGAAGATTCGGATCATTAGACTCAAACAATTCCACAAGAATATCTTCTGATTCCGGCTTTTCCATTGCGCCAATCGCTTCCGCAGCATACATTCTGACAAAAGTATTTTCGTTTTCATCTTTTGCAATTTCCGAAATTTTCTGCCAAGTTTCAACAGCCTTGATTCTTCCAAGAACACGCATCAAAGCCTGCCGCTGAGAAACATTCAAATCATCACGGTCAAGATAATCCGCAAGAAAAAGTGCTTCTTCTTTTCCGCCAGTTTCGCCCAATGCAGAAAGAGCACCTGTAAAATACGCGTCTTCCTCTTTGTCAACCAAATCAACAAGTCCTGGATTTGCATCTTTTATATCAGCTTCAGAAACATATTTAAAGCATTTTTCAACAATTGAATTTTTTTCATCGTAAGGATCATTTATGATTTCGACCGCATAAGAAGCAAGACAAGAATCTTTTAATTTTGTAAAATAGTCAAGAATTTTTTCTTTTACAGCGACGCTTTTTGTTTCCTGAAACAAATCATAAATTCCATCGACAAAACGATTATCTTGATTTTTTGTAAGCTCATCAATCAATTCTGTAATCTGGCCTTCAAGTCCGTATTTTAAAATGTCATTGCATTTTTTTTCATAGTCTTTGGAACGGTCAACATAATTCTTTGAACTGTCATGTTTTTTTGGACGAGTATCTGCTGGATAAATTTTTTCTTTTGTATATTTAAATTTTATATTTTCTGAAGGCTGGCTCCCAGAGATTGCATCATAAGTTTCTTGTTTTGGCTCATCCTTGATTTCCGGAATTTCATTTTCAGGCAGAAAAACATTCGGAATTTCTGTTTCATTATTCTGCGAATCTTCTTCTGAAACAATTTCATCTGGCGAAGAAATTTTCGATTGAGAATTTTCAGATTCAGATAAAATACTTTCAATAACTTCTGGCGCAGAAGATTCTTGAGACCAAGCAAAAACAAAAATTAATGAAACAGCAACGAGCAAAAATTTTCTCTTCATTTTTTCTCCAGACAAATCATTTTAATTATCGGCATTAAAGTTCATTTGAATGAAAATTATCCAAGAAATTTTTTTTGTATTCTTCAAATTTGTCGTTTTCAATTGCAGAGCGGATTTCTAAAATCATATTGTGTAAAAAATAAAGATTGTGATAGCTTGCCAGCATAGAAGAAAGAAGTTCCTGCTCGCGGAAAATATGCCGCAAATATGCACGCGAATAAGTTTTGCAGACTTTGCAATTGCATTCTGAATCAAGCGCGGAAAAATCACGTTCAAATCTCTTTTGCTTGATTGAAACCATTCCTTTGTGATGAAAATAAAGTCCATGCCGGGCAATGCGCGTAGGCTGAACACAATCAAACATATCAATTCCATTTGAAACCGCGTCAAGAATATATTCAGGGGTTCCAATTCCCATAACATACCGAGGCTTGTTTTTTGAAAGGAACTGAACTGTATATTTCAACTTTTCAACAAAAACATCAGCAGGCTCACCAACACTTAATCCGCCAATCGCAAGTCCCGGAGTTCCAAGAGAATCTACAAATTCAGCACTTTCCTTTCTAAGGTCATCAAAAAAATTTCCCTGAACAATCGGAAATAAAATTCCTTTGTAGCCATTTTCAGAATGAAGTTTCCATTCATTTATCGCACGCACAGCCCAGTCAGAAGACAAGCGGAAAGCTCGTTCTGCTTCGCGCCGTTCAACGCCATATCCAGAGCAAACATCAAGCTGCATTTGAATATCGCTGTTAAGTTTTACCTGGGTCTGGACAACATTTTCTGGAGTAAAAAAATGCTTGCTTCCGTCAATTGTGCTTCTAAAGGCAACTCCTTCATTTTCAATTTTTCGAAGATTTGAAAGAGACCACACTTGAAATCCGCCGGAATCTGTAAGAAAATTTCTGTTCCATTTTGTAAATCCGTGAAGTCCGCCAGCTTCAGAAACAATGTCAGCACCGGGGCGAAGATAAAGATGATAAGTGTTTGCGAGAATAATTTCAAAGCCGATTTCTTCCAAATCATCCTTGGTCAAAGCTTTTACAGTTCCCTTTGTTCCAACCGGCATAAAAACAGGAGTCTGGACATTTCCGTGTGCCAAGTGAACAACTCCAGTCCGTGCGCAGGAATTTTTATTCTCATGTTGAATTTCAAAAAAATTTTTTATCATAATATTTTTCCTCATTTTCAATTTTTAAGTTTTAGCATATTTTAACAAAACACAACTGATAATTATAAAAAGCACAACCGGACTCCAGGCTCCAAACAAAGGTGGAATAGCCTGAAATTTTGCCATAAGCATTGTAACCATTTGAAAAACATAAAACAGAACAACCGCCGTTATGCTCATTGCAAGGCTCACAAGCAAAACATTTTTACGAGTTTTTCCGCTAAGTCCAATCGCTAAAAAAACAACAATAAAAACAACAAAAGGAAACGAATATTTTTTATAATAAACAGATTTTTCCTCTGCGCTTGGAAGTCCTGCTTTTTCAAGATGCTCTATATATTCTCTAGCTTCTTTCGTGTTTACCCGTTCAACAGAAATTGTATTGTTTCTGAAAGTTTCTGGAGGTTCCAAAAGACGTTCTTCTAATCTTTTTTCCAAAACGCAAGCTAAAAAATTTTCATCTTGAAATTTATATTCCACAGCATTTTCAAGTTTCCAAGAATTATTTTTCCAAAAAGCTTTTTGAGCATAGACAACCGCATCAGGCTTTTTGTCTTCAGTTCTAAAAAGAACATAAAGTTTTGAAAGAGATTCCGCTTTATTGTTGAAAAAATCCGCCTTGTAAATTACATTTCCGCCTTCCGCCATAATCACAATCTTACTGTTGTTCAAAGATTTTTCTTTCGACAAAACCGATTCCTGCAACTGCGTTTTTTTTGAAAATGACGGAACAACAATATTATCCTCAAAAATAAAAAGAGCGAAACTCATTGCAACAGCAACGGTAAGCAATGGAACTGAAAATTTAAAAAGCGAAATTCCAGATGCAAAAACCGCAAGCAACTCATTTCGCGCATAAAAATCACTGAGCATATAGGCAGTCGCAAAAAGCATTGCAATCGGAACAGCATACCAAACCGCTTTTGGAATATAATAAATAAGAATCAAGGCGACATCACGCGATGAAACATTTTTTGAAATATAATTCCAAAGATTCATAAATAAATCCGTAAGGCAAAGAACAAGAACAAAAAACATGACCGCACCAATAAAAACTGGAAAAAAACGCTTGAGCATATAAAAAACAAGTTTCATTTTTTCTTGAGCCTTATGTAAAGAATAATTCCTAAAATTCCTATTACAAAATTAGGAGTCCACATCATCCAAAATCCGTTGTAGCCTCCGCGGATTCCAAACATCTGTCCGATTATTGTTGCTGACCAGTAAAGAACCGAAAGTATTATTCCGAATATAAGTCCAAGTGTTTGTCCGTCTTTTTTCCCAAAGATTAGTGCAAGAGGAAAAGCTAGCAGAGCGAAAAAAAACGATCCAAAAGGAACTGAAAATTTTTTATTGCATTCAAGTATAAAAGTGTTCAATCTTTTTTTTGTTGAAGAATTTTCCTGCTTCATTTTTTTTATTCGCTTTATCAAATCCCACGATGTCATTTCACGCGGCGAAGTTCCGTTGCTAGAAGAGATAATAGAATCTTCAAAAATATTCAGCCTCAGTTTTTCAGCTGAAATAGATTCATAGTTTTCTGTTTTTGATTTATCAAGGCTCAAGACAATCGGACTGTTCATATCAAGCTGCATGATTACGCCAGGAGTTGAAGATTTTTTCACGTCGGAATTTTCAGCCATTATAATACGCTGAACACCGTCTTTTTCTGAGTCAAACAAAACAATATCAGAAACATTATTTTTGCTGACATTTCCAATTACTAAAGTTGAATCATTCATTCTTTTTATTGACTTTGATTCAAGCTCGATCGCAGGATTTGACACAATAATTTGTTTGAAAAGACGGTTGTATTTTAAAGTTCCAATCGGAAGGAAATAGTCATTCATAATAAAACTAAAAACTGAAATCAAAAGTCCCATTGCCAAAACAGATTTTAAAATCAAACTATAACGCTGACCACTTGCCCGGAAAATTAAAATTTCATTGTCGGTAACAAGTCTGCCAAGGCACATTAAAAAACCAACAAGTGTCGCAAACGGCGCAGACTGAGAAATAACATTCGGCAGGCAATACAAAATCAGTTTTAAAACAGAATTTATGGGAACCCTTTTCTTTAAAATAGTTTCAGCAAGCAAAAGAATTTGATTTACAAAAAACACGACAAAGAAAAAAACAAAGCAAATTAAAAAGTAAAGCAAAAGTTCCTTTGCAATGTAGCGGACTAAAATATTTGATTTTACAGAATTCAGTTTGAAGATGTTCTTTGCAAAAAAAGCCTGCATTTTTACACAATCAGTTTTTCTTCCAATTGAAAATCCAGCTGTGTAAATTTTTCTTTGGAATTCAAAGTGTTTTAATTTCTTAAATTTCCGTTTAAAAAAAAGAAAAGAAAAAGCGAATTGCTTTCTAGCAAAAACAACAGCCGAGTCTATTTTATTGTAAACAAATTCAAAAAATTTTTTTGCCAACATCAAGATTAGACACCAGTGCTTCCGAAGCCTCCAGCTCCACGTAAAGTTTCAGAAATAGAATTTACAGAAATAAAATTCGCTGTTGTAACTGTAGAAATTACAATCTGGGCAATTCTATCTCCGCTGTTCACGGTAAAATCATCCTGTCCAAAATTGGCAAGAATAATTTTGAGCTCGCCACGGTAATCGCTGTCAATAGTTCCAGGCGAATTTAAAACAGTAACGCCATTTTTTAAAGCAAGCCCGCTTCTTGGACGAACCTGAATTTCATAGCCAGACGGAATTTCAAAACTCAAGCCTGTAGGAATCAAAGCACGGTCGCCTTTTTTAAGAACAATCGGAGAATCCAGCAAAGCGCAAACATCAGCACCGGCGGAACCTTCTGTTTTATAAGCAGGCACAACAGCGTTTTTTTTCGCAACAATTTTCAAATCTATCTTTTCCAACATAATATTTCCTTTTTTTGTTTTGAAGAAAGTGCAGGTCCATAAACAAGCGAAGATTTTTTTTCTTCATTTAAAAGATTTTTTATGAAACCGATTATATCATTTTTTTCAGCCGAACGTATACTATTCAGAATTTCTTCAGTTTCGCAAAGTGGAAATCCCATCGAATAAAAATTCCAAAGCCGCTGCATTAAAAACGAAGTTCTAGTTTCTCCAAGAATTTCAGAGCCGCACAAACGCTCTTTTGAAATTTCAATTTCTTCATCTGAAATTTGATTTTCAACAAAACCTGAAATTTCTTCTGAAAGTTTTTTATAAACTTCCACAGCTTTTGTTTTTTCACAGACCGAATACGCACACCAAAGTCCTGCGTTTTCATAAGTCGTGTAAAAACTTCCAACTGAATAGCAAAGTCCGGATTTTTCACGAAGCGAAGAAAAAAGTCGGCTGCTCATAGTTTCTCCGGCGGCGGAATTAAAAATCAAAAGTGAAATATAATCTTCAAAGGAAAGACTTGAAGAAAGCGGATACAAAGAAAAAATTTGCGTCTGATTAAATTTGGCTTTTAAAATCCGATTCTCTGTGTTCCAAAAAATCTTCTCTGAAAAATGAAGATGCCTAAAAAATTCCTGCGAAGGTTTGTGCTGTGGAAGTTTCTGCAAAGTTTCAACAAGAATATCTTCAAAAATTTTTCCGCAAACAATTACAACAAGCTCGCCTTCTGCAAAATATTTTTTATACCAGTCAACCATCTGCTCCCGTGTAATCGAATCAACATCATCAGAAGTTCCAGTTATTGCAAGACTAAGTTTTTGATTCGGCCAGACACAAGACGCAACTTCATCCATTGCAGAATCATCAGGATCGTCCAAAACAGCAAGAATTTCACTCTGGACAACACCGCGCTCTTTTTCCATTTCTTCAGGCGGAAAAGTACAATTCGAGCTCAAATCGCAAAGAGTTTCCAAAGCAGTTTTATAGTTTTCCAAATTTTCAGAAGGAACAGTGCAGTAAACGCCTACATTTTCGCGCTCGGTAAAAGCATTGAAAATTCCGCCCATTCTGTCAAAAATAAGAGATATGTCCCGGTTCGATTTTGTTTTTGTTCCTTTAAAAATCATGTGCTCGGTAAAATGGCTGATTCCATGCTCACCTTCATTTTCAAAACGGCTTCCAACTGAAAAGTAAAAACCGAATGTTGTAACTTTTGAATTTACAACTTGCTGAGTGATAAGCGTTATGTTATTTAAAAGATTTTGTTTTTTTGCGAGCATAAAATGATTTTAGCAAATTTCAAAAAGTTTTGCATCAGATTGAAATTTTTCAAAAAAAAAAATCCGCCTGCAAAATTCACAGACGGATTCAATTCAGAGTTAAATAAACTTATTTGCTTTCAATTGCATCAATGTAGCTCAAATTCAATCGGCCCATCTTGTCAACTTCAAGCAGCTTTACAGGAATAACCTGACCTTCCTTGAGAATATCGCTTACTTTTTCAACACGATTTCTTGAAAGTTTTGAAATGTGGCAAAGTCCTTCTTTTCCCGGAAGAATTTCTATAAACGCGCCAAAGTCCATAATGCGCTTTACAGTTCCCTGATAAATTGTCCCTGGCTCTGGATCTTCGCAGATTCCCTTTATAGCGGCTTTTGCAGCATCAGTTGAAACACCAGACTTGCCGTAAATTGTAACAGTTCCGTCATCTTCAGTATTGATTGTAACATTATACTGCTGGCAAAGAGCTTTTACATTTTTTCCGCCAGGTCCAATCAAAGCTCCGATTTTATCGACAGCGATTTTCATTGTTTCAATTTTTGGAGCATAAGGACTGATTGGCTGAGGCTTGCTGATACATTTTTCCATTATGTCAAGAATATGATTGCGTCCGCGTTTTGCCTGCTCAAGAGCACGTCTCATAATATCCATTGAAACACCGGCAATTTTTATATCCATCTGGAATCCTGTAATTCCATCGCGGGTTCCTGCAACTTTAAAGTCCATGTCGCCAAGGTGATCTTCTTCTCCCAAAATATCAGAGAGAATCGCATATTTTTTGTACTGCGGTCCGTCAGTGATAAGTCCCATTGCAATTCCGGCAACCATTTTTTTCATCGGAACTCCAGCAGCGAGCAAAGACAAACATCCGCCGCAAGTTGAAGCCTGAGAAGAAGAACCGTTAGATTCCATGATTTCAGAAACAACACGGATTGTATAAGGGAATTCGCTTCTTGAAGGAATCATCGGAGCTAAAGAACGGCGCGCAAGATTTCCATGTCCAATTTCACGGCGTCCTGTTGTAAGTTTTCCAACTTCACCAACAGAATATGGAGGGAAATTGTAATGAAGAATAAAGTTTTCACTTCTGTCGCCTTCAATGTCATCGTAAACCTGCTCGTCCATTGCAGTTCCCAAAGTTGTTACAGCCAATGACTGAGTTTCGCCACGAGTAAACAAAGCTGAACCGTGAGGACGAGGAAGAACGTTTACTTCACAAGTAATCGGACGAATGTCTTCTGTGCCGCGGCCGTCAATGCGAAGACCTTTTTCAAGAATGCTTGAGCGGAGCAAATCATACTGAATGTCATCAAACAAAGCGTTGAACAATTTCGCCTGAATTTCATCTTCAAGCTGCTCTGAATATTTTTCCGCAATTTTAGCTTTTACAGCCTTTACCGCATTTCCGCGCGCCATTTTTCCTTTCTGGAAACAAGCTTCCTGCATAAGAGGAATTGCCTCGGCTTTGATTGCATCCGCGTTTTCAAGTTTAACATCAAGAGGTGCAAGCGGAAGTTTTTCTTTTCCGGCAAGCTTTACGAGTTCTTCCTGAAGCAAACACATATCGGTAATAAATCCCTGCGCCTTTT
>OIYG01001680.1_pt1 | contig 15965 bp, 16 predicted proteins | sample 1587861 | NCBI WGS metagenome assembly OIYG01 (sample SAMN03283272) | human gut metagenome | biome: human-associated habitat; material: feces | host: Homo sapiens | place: Peru | collected 2012 | reverse complement strand
AAAGTAAAAGTAGATCACATTCTTTTTATGTGTCTACTTTTACTTTATCACTTCAATAGATTTAGTTCTAAAGTCTTTTCTTTTTCAAATATATAATTATCGTTTAACATCTCACTTGTTAAAGTAATACTTTTAACTTGATTAGTCATTATAGGTATTAGTATTTTACTTCTTACTTTATTAATTTCTCTTTGAAGACCTCTTGCTCCGATAGCATTATTTAGTGCATTATTTGTTACTGAGTCAATAAATTCTTCAGTGTAAGTTATTTCTACATTATATAAATTTCCTATGTCTATAAGTGCTTTTAATGGACTAATTGAGGAATTAACTAATATATCACTATAATCTTTTAATTCTAAGTCTCTTAATGTTACAATAGTACTCATTCTTCCCATGAACTCTGGATTCATTCCAAAACTTACATAGTCTTTTGTTAAGTATTCTTCTTTTGGTATTTCACTTTTAAAGCCAATAGAATTATTTTTCTTTTGTGTTCTCATTTTAGAAAAAGCACCCATAAATATAAATGTAAGTAAGCTAGTATCAAAATTGTATTCTTTTTTATTATAAACTACTTTAATATTAGTGCCTGTTATCCATGTTAGAAGTTCTTGACTAATGCCTTTTCTTATTTCTAAAGTTGTATCTGCAAGTTTGTCTATTTCATCTAAACATATAATTCCTCTTTCTGATGCTGCAAGATCTCCGTTCGTTACTCTTAGTAGATCTACTAAAAGAGACTTTAAATCTTCACCGACATAACCGACACCACTATAGTTAGTTGAACTTCTTACTATATATGGAACATTAAGAAGTTTTCCTATTTCAGTTGTTAAAAGGGTTTTTCCTGTACCTGTACTACCATCAATTAATATATTATTTTTACTTGTTTTTATTAAATCTATGTTATTACTTGTAACTAGTTTTTGATTTAAAACAATATTTGGTACAAGAGTATATATTGCTTCATTTTGACCTTTAATCTTTTCTTTTAAACTATTAATTATATTTAAAACATCTATATTTTCACTTATTTGTTTTTCTTTAATTTCTTCTTTAACTAATTCTTTATTATTTAATAATTCATATTCATTAAATTGTGATAATATCCAGTCTTCATAATATTCATATGCTTGGTTTTCTTCATCATTTGATAAAGTTATGGTTTTAGAAAGTGATAATGAATAATTATATTCGTTATCAAGAACCAAATAACATTTAAGAAACACAAGACACGTTTTAGCTAGAACATCTATGTTGGCATCTATTCCTAATTTGTAATCAAATTTCTTATCTATTATTATTTTATTTCCATCTTTGTATATATAACATGGTATATTATAATTTTCATAGTATATATATCTTTTAGGTAATTTAGTATATTCAAAATTTTTATATTCACCTGTTTTAATAACCTTATTTTCAGCAAAAAATATGTTTTCTATATTTATTTTAATAAAATTTTGTTCTTTTTTAGTATTTAAGATAATTCCAAACTCTGTATCCATAAAACCACTCCCAATTTATAATGTATTTTACCATATGGTTTTGTAAATTTCAATAAAAGTTTAATTTTAATCTTTAAATAAGTTTAAAATTATGATATACTTGTTTATAGTAAAGAGTAGTGGAGGGATAATATGAAGAAAAAGAAAACTAATCAAAATGTTCATAAAACGTCTATATTATCTAATTTCGCTAAGATCGGGAAAGAATTATTTAAAACATTAAAATATGCTGGATTTGGTTTGTTTAAAATATTTGATTTTTTAATTACTAATATAATGACTATTTTAACGTATGTGGGGTATGCTATATTTTATGTAACTCAGTATGTTGGTAAGTTTACTTATAAATTAGGATATTTAGTTTATAAGTATGTTCTTAAAGAATTCTATATTTTGTTAAAAGCAATATTTAATGGGTTATTTAAAGTACTTAGAATAGTATTTTATACTGTACCTTTATTTATTTATGATAAAGTTAGTAAGTATTTGGATTTAATTATTAAGAAGTTAAAAAGAAGTAAAGAAAAGAGTAGTAATATTCTTAAAGAGACTCCTAAAAAAATAGAAGATTATTTTGTTAATAAGTTTAATAATATGTCTGTAGTAAAACACTATAGAAATAAGAAAGAAAGAGAATTAGAAGTTTTACTTATTGATAAAACTGGTAAAGATGCTGAGAGAAGTGAAGAGAAACAAACTTATCAATATTTGGCTAGAAATCATGAAGGAAAGTTAATTAAAGGATATTTTGCTGCACAGTCTAAACTAGATGTACACTCATATTTACTTGATGCAGGGTATACTGTATATGAAATAAAAACTAATAAATGGATTAATTTTACGCATGGGGAATCTAAGTTATTAGAAAAGAAAATGAAAAATAAAGATTTAGTTTTTTGGCTTGCACAACTTGCAACCTATTTAAAAGCAGGTATTCCTCTTACTGATGCGGTTAAAATTCTTGCTGAACAAGATAAGAGAAAGAAATATAAGAAAACTTATGATTCAATAATATATGAGTTATCTATGGGTGAGAGTTTTAGTGAGGCATTAAGAAAACAAGGTCCAGTTTTTCCACCTTTATTAATTAATTTGATTAAGGCTGCTGAGTTAGTAGGAGACTTAGAGAGTACTTTAGATGATATGAGTGAATATTATAATGAAAGAGAAGCAACTAAGAAACAAATGATAAGTGCACTTACTTATCCAATTGTAATACTTATTTTTGCAACTATTGTACTTGTGTTCTTACTTGTTTATATAGTTCCTAAATTTGCTGATATTTATTTATCTTTAAATGCAAAAATGAATCCTTATACTCAGTTCTTACTTGACTTATCTGCTTTCTTGAATTCAAAAGGACTTTGGGTTTTAGTATTTTTAATTAGTGGTGTATTAGTTTTCAGAATATTATATAAGAAATTAAAGGCATTTAGATTAATTATTCAATTTATACTTATGCATTTACCTGTTGTTGGTAAGTTAATGATATATAATGAGATACATTTATTTAGTAAAACATTTGCTATGTTAGATAAAAATAATGTACTTTTAACTGATAGTATAGATATACTTAGTAAAATAACTAATAATGAATTTTATAAAATGATAATGTATGATACAATAAGTAACTTGTTAAGAGGTGATAAAATAAGTTTATCATTTAAAGATAACTGGGCTGTTCCATCTTTGGCTTATTATATGATTACAACTGGTGAATCTACTGGGGAACTAGGAACAATGCTTGAGAAGGTAAGTGATTATTATCAAAGAGAACAAAAAGCACTTGCTACTTCATTGAAAGCACTAGTTGAACCAATTTTAATGGTTGTACTTGCTGTTATGGTTGGTGGAATAATGGTTGCTATATTAGTACCAATGTATGATATGGGTCAAAATATTTTGTAGGGGGATTTATGGAATTATTTATAAAGATTATTATATTTGTATTAGGGGCTTCTTTAGGAAGCTTCTATGCTTGTATAGGGTATAGGATACCTAATAAAATTAGTACTGTTAGTCCTGGAAGTTTTTGTCCAAAATGTAAAAATAGTTTAAAATGGTATATGAATATTCCTCTTTTATCATATTTGTTTTTAGGAGGAAAATGTGCTTATTGTAAAGAAAAGATAAGTATAAGATACTTTTTAATTGAAATATTAACTGCTTTATGCTTTTTAGGTAGTTATATATTATTTGGATTTACTAAAGATTTTATTATATTGATAGTATTAGTAAGTACACTTATGATTACTCTTGTGACTGACTTAGAATATTTTTATATAAGTGATAGAGTAATAGTAATAAGTTCTTTAATAATTTTATTAGTATATTTGTATTTTGATGGAATTAGTTATGCATCTAAATCTTTATTGTCTGGAATACTTATGTTTTTGATGATGTTATTATTAAAGATAGTTACTAGTAAAATATATAAAAAGGAGACTTTAGGAGATGGAGATATAAAATTATCTTTTTTAATAGGTTTAACTCTTCAAGTATTTAATACATTAATTTGTTTATTTATTTCTTCAGTTCTTGCAATCTTTGTTAATTTATTATTTCTAAAGAAAAGTAAAGAAGAGATTATTCCTTTTGGACCTTTCTTACTAATGGGTACTATTATTACTTATTTACTTGAATTTTATAAATTATTAATTATTTTCTAAAATGTACTTGTATTGGAGTACATTTTTTGTTATACTTTTATTAGTTTAAGGTAGAAGGAGGACACAAAATATGACTAATAATTATGTAAAAAAATTAAGTTATATGTCTTCACCTATAGTACAAAATAAAGTCCTAAACATGGGATGCTATCTTCTAATTAACTTAAAAGAAGTAAATTTTTTTCATGAATAAATGGATAGAATGATTCCACTTATTTTTTGTTATGTAATAAAAGGAGGAAAAGTTTATGCAGAAAAAACAAACAATATTGGTAGTTGCTAGTTTACTAGTAGTAGTACTAAGTGTAACACTAGCATATTTTACTGCTCAAATAATAGGAAAGGGGAAAAATGTTACCATCAACAGTGCTGACTTAAAAATAATATTTACAGATAGTGATGGAAGTATAAGTGGTACTAATATAGAACCAGGTAAGTGGAATGTAACTAAAACATTTACTATAGAAAATAAAAGTAATGAAACTTACAAATATAACATAGTTATACAAGACTTAGTAAATACTTTTGTAACTGAAGGATACTTACAATACAAAATAACTAGTACTAATGGTGGATACAATATGACTGAGTTTAAAGATGTACCAAAGAGTGAAACAGCAACAGATACAATACTAGCTTATAGTGTTAGCATTTCAGTAGGAGTAACACAAAGTTATACAGTTGAATTTAAGTATGCAAACGACGAAAGTGTAGACCAAAGTAATGATATGGGTAAGAAACTAAGTGGAACACTATTTATAACTGAAGGAACAGAAGATCCAAACAAAACACTATATAATCAATTACTTGTAGACAAATCAACAAAGTTAACCAGAACAGACTTTAGTAAAGTTTTAACAGATAATAATACAAACACATTGTATACAGGAGTAGAAGACAGTAAAACAGTATATTATTTTGCAGGTAATGCAACAGATAACTGGGTCAAATTTGGAAAGAATGCAAGTAATCAAGACTTATACTGGAGAATAATAAGAACAAACTCAGATGGAAGTGTAAGACTTTTGTACCATGGAACAAGTACTACAACAACAGACGCATATATAGGAACATCAGCATTTAATAGTAGTTATGATAATATAGCATATGTAAGTTATATGTATGGTAGCCTAGGAAGTATATCAAGCGCAAGAGAAAATACAAATAACAGTACAATAAAAACAACAATAGATAACTGGTATATAAGCAACTTAGAAGCAAAAGGTTATACAAAATACTTAAGTACAACAGCAGTATATTGTAACGATAGAAGTATATCATCAGATAGCATAAACTTTGGAGCATTTACAAGACTAGGCACAAATAAAACACCAAGTTATGACTGTGCAGCAACAGAAGACAAATTCACAGTAGACACAAGTACAGGAAACGGAAAACTAACATATCCAATAGCATTAATGACAGCAGACGAAGTAAGTTTTGCAGGTGGACTATATGGTGCAAATACACCAACATGGTATTATTATAATAGTGTAAACGGTAGTTCTACAGGCTCAAAATTTTGGTGGTTGTTGTCTCCTCTCGATTCGAGTACCAGCGGTTCTAGCATGTTTATCGTGCGCGGTTCGTCCAACCCTGGCCGCTTGAACTACAACTACGTCAACAGCAACAATGGTGTGCGCCCAGCCCTATCATTAAAATCATGTGTGAAATACTCTAGTGGAGATGGTTCAGCAGAAAACCCTTATACAATAAAAGAAACTGAAACTGGATGTTAAATAGTATAAAATTAAATACTGAAAAGAAAGAGATAATTAAAATATTATCTTTTTTATTTGTAAGGCTTTGCAAAAAGTAAAATCTTGTGATATGATTAAATGGTAAGAAAAGTAAAGACAGTGTATATATTTACACATTATGTTAGGAAGTGAAAGAATGGCTTATGATGATAAAAGCATAAAAATATTAGAAGGCTTGGAAGCAGTTAGAAAGCGTCCTGGTATGTATATAGGTTCTACTGATAAAAGAGGATTGCATCATTTAGTTTGGGAAATTGTTGATAATGCAGTAGATGAAGCAATAAACGGGTATGGTAATTTAATTAAAGTAACTCTAACTAAAACTGGTAGTGTTATTGTTGAAGATGAAGGTCGTGGTGTACCATGTGGAATGCATGAAAGTGGAAAAAGTACACCTGAAGTAATTTATACAGTTTTACATGCTGGGGGTAAATTTGAAACTGACGGGTATAAAGTAAGTGGTGGCTTACATGGAGTTGGTGCAAGTGTTGTAAATGCATTATCTAAAAAGATGGTTGTTACTATTTGTAGAGATAGTAGTATAAGTGAAATTAGTTTTAAAAATGGTGGACATGTAGATGTACCATTAAAGAAAATAGGTACAACTAGAAAAACTGGTACAAAGGTAGAATTTTGGCCTGACCCTGAAATATTTGATACAGTTAAATTTAGTTTTAGTACTATTGAAGAAAGAATGCAAGAAAGTGCATTTTTAATAAATAATTTAACTATTGAAATAAATGATGAAAATGAAGATAAACATGTGAACTTTCATTATGAAAATGGACTAGTTAGTTTTGTTGAATATATTAATGAAAATAAAACACCTTTACATAAAGTAATTGATATGGAAGGGACTAAAAATGGAATAGATGTTAAAATTGCAATGTGTTATACTGACTCATATAGTGAAAACATCATATCATTTGTTAACAATGTTAAAACAATTGATGGAGGAACTCATGAAGTTGGTTTTAAAACAGCTGTTACTAAAGTATTTAATGAGTATATTAAAAATAATAATTTATTAAAAGGAAAGAGTACTACTTTAGAAGGAAGTGATACTAGAGAAGGATTAACTGCAGTAATAAGTGTTAATATTCCTGAAAATATGTTACAGTTTGAAGGACAAACTAAAGGAAAACTAGGTACACCTCAAGCTAAAGCTGTAGTTGAAAGTATTGTTTATGAAAAATTTAGTTATTATTTAGAAGAGAATAAAAGTGTTGCTTCTTTAATAATGGATAAAGCACTTAAAAGTAAAGTTGCACGTGAAGCTGCTAGAAAAGCTAGAGAAGAAGCGAGAAGTGGGAAAACTAAAAGTGATAAAAATAAAATACTTAATGGTAAACTTACTAAAGCAGCAGGAAAGGATCCCTCTAAGAATGAGTTATTCTTAGTAGAAGGAGATTCAGCTGGAGGTAGTGCTAAAACAGGAAGAAATCGTGAAACACAGGCTATACTACCTTTAAGAGGTAAGGTTTTAAACTGTGAAAAAGCAAGTACTAATGATATAAATGGAAATGAAGAAATTAATCAAATTATTCAAACAATAGGTGCGGGTATTGGAAGTGACTTTAATCCTAAAGATAGTAATTATGGAAAAGTTATAATTATGACAGATGCTGATGATGATGGGGCACACATTCAAATACTATTAATAACTTTCTTTTATAGATTTATGAAAGGTTTAATAGAAAATGGTATGCTATATATTGCAAATCCACCACTTTATAGTATTGAATATAATAAAACAAAGGAGTATATTCAAACTGATGAAGAACTAGCTATTAAGAGAAAAGAAATTAAAGGTGCTTATAAAATAAATAGATTTAAGGGACTTGGTGAAATGGATGCTGAAGAGTTATTTGAGACAACTATGGATCCAAGACATAGAAGTTTAATAAAGGTTAATATAGAAGATGCGATGCTTGCTGAAAAAAGAGTAAGTGTGTTAATGGGAGATAAAGTTGAACCTAGAAAAGAATGGATAAACGAGAATGTTGACTTTACTCTAGAAGATGATTTTAGGAGGTAATTATGGCAAAAAAGAAAATTGAAGAAAACATTGTAGAAAAAATATATGATTACACTCTAGAAGAAATAATGGGAGATAGGTTTGGAAGATATGCAAAAAGTATTATACAAGATCGTGCTTTACCAGATGTTAGAGATGGTTTAAAACCAGTTCAAAGAAGAATACTTTGGAGTATGTATGAAAGTCATAACACATATGATAAACCTTTTAGAAAAAGTGCTAAAGCGGTTGGAGATATCATGGGACATTATCATCCACATGGAGATAGTTCTATATACGATGCGTTAGTAAGGCTTAGTCAAAGATGGAAAATGCGTGAACCACTTGTGGAAATACACGGAAATAATGGTTCAATTGATGGAGATGGTCCAGCAGCAAGTCGTTATACTGAGGCAAGACTTTCTAAAATAGCAAATGTAATGTTATCAGATATAAATAAAGATGCTGTTAAAATGACGCTTAACTATAGTGATGAAGACTTAGAACCCACTGTTTTACCAGCACATTTTCCAGCACTGTTAGTTAATGGATCTACTGGAATAAGTGCAGGTTATGCAACAAACATTCCACCACATAATTTAGCTGAAGTAATAGATGCGACTATAAAAAGGATTGATAATCCTAACTGCAGACTTGATACTATACTAGAAATAATAAAAGGGCCTGACTTTCCAACAGGTGGTGTAGTTGAGGGTAAAGAAGGACTTATTCAAGCATATACTACTGGTAAAGGGAAAGTAGTATTAAAAGCTAACTATGAAATTATTGAAGAAAAAGGTAAAAAACAAATTCTTATAAAAGAAATACCTTATGAAGTGTTAAAAGAACAATTAAAGAAAAAGATAGAAGACATTAAGAGTGATAAAAAGATTGATGGAATAGTTGATGTAATTGATGAGTCAGATAGAACTAACATGGCTAGATTAGTAATTGAACTTAAAAAAGATGCTGACGCTAACTTGATAATCAATTATTTACTAAAAAATACTGATTTACAAATAAACTATAACTTTAATGTTGTTGCAATAGATAACAAAAGGCCTAAAACTTTAGGACTTCTTGAAATATTGGATGCATTTATTCTTCATAAAGAAGAAGTTGTAATAAATAGAAGTAAGTTTGATTTAGAGCATTCTAAAAAAAGACTTCATATAGTAGAAGGTTTTATAAAAGCACTAGATATACTAGATGAAGTAATTAAAACTATTAGGAAAAGTAAAAATAAGGCTGATGCGATAGAAAACTTAGTTAAAGAGTATCTTTTTACTACTGAACAGGCTACTGCTATTGTTATGATGCAGTTATATAAACTTACTAATACTGATGTTACTGACTTACAAAATGAACATGCTAACTTACTTGAACTTATTAAATATTTAACAAGTGTAATAAATGACGAAAGTGTTCTAAAGGGAGTAATGAAAGATGAACTTAGAAGTATTAAGAAAGAGTTTGCAACTCCTAGAAGAACTATTATTAAAGATGAAATTACTGAAATTAAGATAGACGAGTTAAGTATGATACCTAAGGAAGACTTTATAGTAAGTGTAAGTAAAAGTGGATATATTAAAAAGTTAAGTATAAAGGTATATAATTCTAATAATGAAACTGATTATGTATTAAAAGAAAAAGACTATTTAATAGGTTTATATAAAATTAATAATATAGATACAATTATACTAATTACTAATTTAGGAAATTATTGTTATTTACCAGTAAGAGATATTACTGAATGTAAATATAAAGATATTGGTAAACATATAAGTAGTTATATCCCTTTATCTGAAGGAGAAACTATTATTGCAAGTTTTGGTATAAAGAATTTTGACTCTAGAACTATAACACTATTTAGTAAAGATGGTTTTGTAAAGCAAACTGAATTATCTAATTTACCAGTTACAAGATACTCTAAACCTATGACTATATTTAAACTTAAAGATAATGATGAAGTAGTAAGTGCAAGTATAAATGATGGAGTAGTATATATAGTTACAGAAAACGGGTTTGCTCTTAAGTTTAACAAAGAAGAAATACCAGTTGTTGGATTAAAAACAAGTGGAGTTAAAGGTATTAAATTAGTGAGTGACAGTGTAGTAAGTGCATTTGTGACTAATGAAAACCACGAATACATTACTATATTTACTGATAAAAATACTGCTAAAAGAGTGAAACTAGAAGAAATAGATTATAGTAAGAGAAGTTTAAAAGGTGATAATATCTTACATAGTCCAAAATCAAAGAAATACAAAATAACTGAATGTTATGCAGGAAGTTCTAAAACTAATTATGGTCTTATAAGGGAAGAGACTGAAACAATTAAGTCAAGTGAGATTAATATTATGGATAAATCTAGTACAGGTAGTACGATATCTAAGAAAGATTTAACTGATGTATTTAAAGAAGCAAGACTTAAAGTGATTGATGATGTACTGCCAAACATTTCAGAACATGAAGAAAGTAGTAGTGTAGAAACACCTAAAAAAGAAGAAAAAACTCAAGAGTTAAAAGAAGAACCTAAAGAAGATAAAAAACAAGAAGAACAAGTTTATGAAACTTTGACTATGAGTGACTTCTTTGATGAATTTAAAATATAGACTGGTCTGGTCTATATTTTTTTTAATATTCGCTTGAAAGTTGATTCATAAATTAGTATAATAATTTTTAAACGAAGGGGTACTATATGATAGTCAATATTATAAGTTGTGAATGTTTGGACTACATACCGGAAAGTTCGTTTGAGGTGTGCGAAAGTACTGAGGTTTATAATGCTGATGGAAGTTTTAATAGACTTCGGATAATAGATAAAGATTTTGATAATATGGATTTTAAAACTATAAATAAAGAAACTGTAAAAAATATAAATAACCATAGGGGTGAAGTTTATAAAATAACAGAGACTAATAACAGTGTTATTATTGATAAGAAAACTAGCAAAGAATACACATTTTCTAAATATTCTAGGAAATTGGATGCAGAAAATAAAAAGGTTAAAGGCATATTAAGTAAATACTTGAAGGAAATTATTAGTAATTCTTTTGATAGAAGGTTTGTAAATTATAAAAAAGCAAAACATGTTAAAGATGCTAAATACGGATTTTATAGGTACAAAATAGTTTTTAGTATTATCGATGATGTAAAAGAAAATATATATGAAGCGGTTGTATTAATAAGAAATGACGCTAATACTAAAAAATATTTATATGATATTTTAGACATAAAAAAAATTAATTAACCCCGCGTCTGAACCCTGGATATAAATATCGGGGCAAGTTTTGCGTGCGTTAATTAATTTATGTACTAATAGTACCATATTTTGCTTCTTTTGTAAATAATAAAATTGAATTTTTCTTAAAATAAAAAAATCAATTAACCCCGCGCCAACGCTAGATAATAAATATCGGCGTAAACTTGCGTGCGTTAATTAATTTATGTACTTATAATACCATATTTTGTTTATAAAGTAAACTTATTTTTTTGAATTTTTAATTTAAAAATGGCCTAATCATTGCTTTTTACTTGCATTTCTTAGTTATCTATGGTACAATAAATTCGTTTGTAAGAAGTCTTTCCTTGTAAACCGCACAGAATAGGTTAACAAAAGTGTGATACTTACCTAAATGGCGCGTCTTAAAAATGAAGGAGGTATGTAAAGTGAAAGCAATTATCGTAACTGGTGGTAAACAATATTTAGTTACTGAAGGAGATACTTTATATGTAGAAAAACTTGATAATGAAGTTAATTCTGATGTTACATTTAATGAAGTATTATATGTTGATGGAAAAGTTGGAACACCTACTGTTAAAGGTGCAAGTGTTACTGCAACAGTTTTAAAACATGGAAAACAAAAGAAGATAAGAGTATTTAAATATAAAAATAAAACTAAATCTTCTAGAGTAACTAAAGGTCATAGACAACCATACACTAAAATAGAAATTAAGAAAATAGTTGGTTAGTATGATTAAAGTTAATGTTAAAAGAAAAAATAATTTTATAAAAGAAATAATATTATCTGGACATGCAAAGTATGATGAATACGGCAAAGACATTGTGTGTGCGGGAGTAAGTACGTCGCTTACTGTAACTATCAATGCTTGTTTATCTTTTGATAAGAAAAGCATTACTTATAACGAGAATGATCCATTTATATTAACAAATATAAATGAAAGTGAAATAACTAATAAATTACTAGAAAACTTAGTTAGAACTCTTAAAGATATAGAAAGCGACTACAAGAAAAACATTACAATTAAGGAGGAATAAATAGTGAAATTTTTAAAATTAGATTTACAACTATTCGCATCCCATAAAGGTGTTGGTTCAACAAAAAATGGACGTGACTCTGCTGGTAGAAGACTTGGTGCTAAATTAGCTGATGGTCAAAAGGCTACTGCTGGTTCTATTATTTATAGACAAAGAGGAACTAGAATATATCCAGGTACTAACTGCGGAATGGGTAAAGATCATACATTATTTGCATTAGTTGATGGAATAGTTAAATATGAAAGATTAGGAAAAGATAAGAAAAAAGTAAGTGTTTATGTTGTTGAATAAACACTTTTCTTATGCTATAATTTATCTAGGAAGTGGTTTTGGTGGAAAAATTATTTATATATAAATGTGAAAATATAACAATGAAAAATGGCTTAGTAAATAATTTTGTGTATGCCTATAATTTAACTAAAGATAAGTATATGTATTTACTAAATAGTGATTTAAAAGAATATGATGTAACATATTTAGATTGGTTAGTAAATGATTTCTATTATATATATGGACCAATTATGCTTGAAGAAACAGTTAAAAAGAATTATGTGGGTGAAGAACTTTTTAAAGAAGTTGCTGCTCATATTAATGAAATTGATAAAGAATACTTTCATATTATAAAAGAAAAACTCGGTGTACAACAAAGGTTTGAATGTGGTACAACTCATGAATATTTATTAGAAATGATAGATGAGACTAATAGTCAAATTTTAAGATACATTAAAAAGTAATGTTTCTTTTTTTATTTTGTAAATTATTTAAAAATACGTTAAAAAACTTATGAAAATTAACTCTTTTTTCTTTTATGAAAATGTAGTATAATATTATCATTAAAGGAAGTGACTAGTATGACAGACGATAATAATGATAATAATAACAATTTTAATGATTTAGAATGGATTGTTAGTGAAGAAATAAATAAATGTGATGGATGTTCTGGAAGTTGCTTTTTAAGGGAACTTATAGAAGAACAAAGAAAAGGATTAATTACTGAAGAGGAAATTGTAGAAAAATTAAAGGAGTACTATGGAGAAGAGTGATCCGTATATTGACAGTAATACAGGAGTGCTTAAAAATTTATTAAATATTAAAGATAATAATAAATTAAAGCAAGCAGAGAGTGATATAGTTATTACTAGAATACATGAAATATTTAAAACTATGTATTTTGAAAGTAGTAAAGAGTATTTTTTAGAATTACATAAATATTTATTTAGTGATGTATATCCTTTTGCAGGTAAATATAGGACTATAGAAATATATAAACAAGAAAGAGTACTTGCCTATGAATCTGTAGAATATGCTAAACCAAGTGAAATTGATTACCAATTAAATGAGATATTTGAAATACTTAGAAATACTGATTTACTTAGTTTAGATATTGAAATGCAGAAAGATTTTGTAACTTCCTTAATAAGTGATTTATGGAAAGTACATCCTTTTAGAGAGGGTAATACTAGAACTTGTTTAGTATTTTTAAGAACTTATTTAAATAGTTATGATATTAAGTTTGATGTTAATTTCTTTAAACATGAAAACACTTATAAATATATGAGAGATGCACTTGTTGCTTCGGCTTTTGAGTCAGATATTTATGAGAAAGAAAGAGAGTATAAGTATTTAAGAAGAATTATAGGAGATATAATTGAGTTAGATCAAGAAAGGAAGAGAAAATTGTGAAAATTGATGTAAAAGAGTTAAATTTAAAATATAAAGAATTATTAGATACTGAAGTTATAATTGATGGTTGGGTTAGGAGTAATAGAGATCAGTCAACACTAGGTTTTATTGATTTAAATGATGGTACTTGTTTTAAAGGAGTACAAGTTGTTTATACTAGCGGTGATGATATTTATCAAGTTGCTTCTAAAGTACAAGTAGGAAGTAGTATAGAAGTAAAAGGAACTGTTATACTTAGTGAAGGTGCTGGTCAGGAGTATGAAATTAAGTTAAATGAAATAACTGTTTTAGGAGACGTAGATATAGACTATCCATTACAAAGTAAAGGTAGACCTACTAGAGAGTTTTTAAGAGAAATTGCTTATTTAAGACCTAGAACTAACCTATTTAATGCAGTTTTTAGGGTAAGAAGTATAGCGGCTTTTGCTATACATAAATATTTTCAAGAAAGAGGGTTTGTTTACTTTCATGCACCACTTATAACAGCTAGTGACTGTGAAGGAGCTGGAGAAATGTTTCAAGTAACTACACTTGACTTAAATAAAGTAGCGAGTACTGGTAAAGTAGACTACTCTAAGGATTTCTTTGGTAAGCAAGCTAACCTTACAGTATCTGGACAACTTGAAGCAGAAACTTTTGCACTTGCATATAAGAAAGTTTATACTTTTGGACCAACTTTCAGAGCTGAAAACTCAAACACTAAAACTCATGCTAATGAATTTTGGATGATAGAACCTGAAATGGCATTTATGGATTTAAATGATGATATGGATGTAATGGAGAGTATGTTAAAATACGTTGTTAAATATGTATTAGATAATGCTAAAGATGAAATGGCTTTCTTTGATAAATTTGTTGAAAAAGGATTACTTGAAAAATTAAATAAATTAGTAAATAGTCATTTTACTAGAATTACACATGAAGAAGTAATAACTATTTTAAAACAGGCTAATGTTAAATGGGAGTTTACTCCTGAATACGGAGAAGATATTGCAAAAGAACATGAAAAATATATAACAGAATACTTTAATGGACCAGTATTTATTACTGATTGGCCAAAAGATATAAAGGCATTTTATATGAAACAAAATGATGACAATAAAACTGTTGCAGCAGTTGATCTAGAAGTACCTGGAGCAGGAGAATTAATGGGTGGAAGTCAAAGAGAAGAAGACTATACTAAACTAGTTAGAAGAATGACTGAACTAGGTATGAAAGAAGAAGACATGAAGTGGTATTTAAATCTTAGAAGATTTGGAGGATGTGTTCATTCAGGCTTTGGAATGGGATTTGAAAGATTACTTATATATATAACTGGTGTAGAAAATATTAGGGATGTTATACCATACCCTAGAACACCAGGAAATTGTGAATATTAATATTGAAGGGAGGGGAGTTTATGGAACTTATTGAAACTAAGATACAAAAAATATACTCATCAGATAATTGTATAACATATGCATTTATGGTAGACTGCACTAAAGGTTATGCTTTCAGTGTAGTAAACTATTCAAGAGAATGTGACTTTATGTCAAATGCTTTTGGTGCATCAAAGAAATTAAAACTAGGTAAAACAGCATACATTACACTAACTAAAGATAACAAAATACTTAGTATATCAAACGAATTTGGTGATACAATTATCACAACTTTAACTTACAATTATGCTTATGGTATAGTAGATACTAAGAATAAAGATTATATAAAGAGCGAGTTTGGTATAACTATGGAAGAATACACTTTAGATGTAGAAAAAGCTATTAAAGGGAAAAGTTTAACAAAAACTATGTAATGATACTTGAAAAAAGTATCTTTTTTTGATATCATTAATTATGTAATAAAGATAGGAAGTGGAGTACATGAAAATTAACTCTTTAGTACAAAATAAAGTACAAAATGGGGGGGGGGTTATTTAAATAATATAAATAACTATAGTTTTTCATGTGCAATTAAATGGATAGAATAAGTCTACCCATTTTTTCATGTCTTTAAAAAGAAAGGAGAGCATTAAATATGCAAAAGAAACAATTAACACTTGTAATA
>OIYG01001679.1_pt1 | contig 15967 bp, 14 predicted proteins | sample 1587861 | NCBI WGS metagenome assembly OIYG01 (sample SAMN03283272) | human gut metagenome | biome: human-associated habitat; material: feces | host: Homo sapiens | place: Peru | collected 2012 | reverse complement strand
ACCGCCTCTTGATGAAGAAAAGTCAACTTTGACATAGAAAATTTAAAGTTCGATTTTTGGCGGACATTTTGCTCTAAGCCATCTGCCCCACCAATTAAAAACAAAATTTCATTATAATAGCCATCTTGTTCTATTTCTTTTATTTTTTGGGCAAAACCCTCGCTTGAAAGCATTTTACCCTCTATTTCCATAGTTATTATAAAAGAATTTTGTTTATTTTTAATATATTCAAAAATATTTGAAACTTCAAGAATTTCAACTCTGCCCAAAAGGCGCTTTTGATATTCAAAAGCGCCTTCTTTATAAAAACTTTCTCTTAATTTTCCTTCTAAAACTATTTTAATATTCAAGCCTTTGCCTTTTCATCAGAATTAGCACACAATAGTTCGTAATTAAGTTCGTTTTCGTTGTCTGCAATTAATGCCGCAACAACAGCGTCAGATGTAACGTTACAAACTGTTCTAAACATATCTAAAAGTCTTTCTAGTGCAAACATTAAAGAAAAACCAACTGTTAATTGTTGAGGAGTTAAGCCGATACCATTTAAAATCAAGGCAATTGTAATCATGCCTGCCCCAGGGATACCAGCTGAAGTTGAAGAAGCAACTATAGCTAAAAATGCTATTTCAACAATTAATAGCGGGGTTAATTCAATTCCATACATTTGAATTAGAAAAATTGTTGCAATTGTTTGAATTATTGCTGTACCATCCATATTTAAAGTTGCACCTAAAGGTAAAACAAAAGAGCAAACTCTGTTTGAAATTCCTCTTTTTTCGCAACACGTAATTGTTAAAGGTAGAGTAGCTGATGATGAAGCTGTACCAAAAGCAACCATTATTGCTTCAGATATAGCGCCGAAGAATTTACCTACAGGCACTTTTGAAAATACTTTCAACATAAAAGGATACACAAGGAAAAATTGAATTGCTAACGCAGTTAAAATTGCAATTGCATATTTTGAAACGTCGTGGAATACTCCAACACCAAAATTTGAAACAGATGTAGCAGTTAAGGCAAAAATCCCAGGGGCTGCTAGATACATAATCCAATCAGTTACTTTCATTGTTGCAGCAAAAACGCTTTCAAACAAAGCAACTAATGGTCTTGAAATTTCTCCTGCTTTTGTTAGAGCAATTGAAAAAATTGTTACAAAAATGATAATTGGAATCATTTTTCCTTCTGCTAGAGCAGTGAAAGGATTTTTTGGAATAATATCAAGAAAAATTTGAGTTAAATTTTCTTTTTGATATTGAATAGCATCTGCTACATAACTTTGAATACTTAACGCAACATCAGGGTTAACTAATCCACGAGCACTTAGTCCAGGTTTTACAATTATTGCTATAATAGCAGCTATACTAACCGCTAAAACGGTGATTATTGTATAATAAAATAACATTTTAGAGCCAAATTTAGCAAGCTGTTTTGAATCTCCAATGTTTGCAATACCGATTATAATAGCGCTCATAATCAAAGGTAATACAACCATTTGAATAATGTTTATAAAAGATTGACCGATAAAATCTAAAATATTATATACTTGCGGATATGTTTCAGATGGAAAACAACACCCTACAATAATACCTAAAATCAAACCGATAAATATGTGTCCGTTTCGCTTAATTCCCAATAAAAGTGCGATAATGACCTGCATGTGTAAACCCATGGGCTAAGTATCCTTATATAACTATTTTGAATTATTTTACAACTTTTTAATAAAAATTGCAAAACAATTCCCACAAACAAGGGAGTTTAAAAGGAGTGTTTAAAGGTTTGTTTGACATAAATAAATATAGAAATATACTAAGAATTATGGCTGAAAAGAAAAAATTTTTAGGAATTTTATTTGAATGTTGTAATGTTTATTCAAGAATTTATCTGAATAAAGAAGAAACATTTTATTATGGGCGCTGTCCCCGTTGTCTTAGAGAAGTTAAAATTAAAGTTCAAAAAGAAAATGGTTCAACTGAGCGCTTTTTTAGAGCAAGATAATAAAAATCCTCGCATTTTGCGAGGATAAAATACAAAGGAATAGTAATATAAAATTATTATGAATCAAATGTCTTGAATACAGAATCAACAGTATCTTTAATAATTGTTTTAATTGATTCCATTTCTGTTGATATAGCTTTTTGCTCTGTATCAAGTTGATTTAATTTTAATTCAAGACTTCTATCTTCAGCTTGGATTTTTTCAGTTTTTTGATTTATTCTTTCAACTTCTTTTTCATAAAGTTCTTTATTATAATAATATTTATTCATCGCATCTTCATAAGCCATTTGGTCATCTGCTGTACCTGTTGTAATTGAAAATGCTTTATTTTCAAGGCTTTTATCGTCTTCACATTCTAAAATTTGAATTGTTTTCAATCTTCCAGAATTATCTTGTTCTAGGGCAGCTTTTGCAGTCACTGTTTGAGTCTTTTTGAATGAACCTTGATAATCGAAACCATAATCACCATAATACATTGATTTTCCATCAACATCTTTAAATGAAGTTGTATCTAGGTCATTTTCAGATGTATAATATGCAACACCGTTTCTCATAAACATATAATATGTTCCATCAGTTAAACCTTGAGATTGCATTATTGTTGTTAAACCTTGATATCTATCATAATCACCTGTAATTTTTGTAACAGTTGAGGTATTTTTATCGTTTTCATCATAAATATAAGATTCTGTACCAAATTGGAAGTTTAAATATGAATAACCATCATCAGATTTTGTTGCAGTAATTGTTGAATCTTTTGCAGTATAAGAATATGCCTTTGCAACTTCATCTTGATAAGACATAGTTACATTGTAATAACCCTCATATTCACCATCTGTGATTTTTGAAAAACTATCAATTTGATATTTTTCTTCAGTTTCACTTAATGTATAAGTTGTTTTTTGATATTCATTAACACTAGGAGGTACCGGAACTTCAAGTTTATTATATTCATTATAAAGTCCCATAACTTCATTAGATAAAGCAGTTCTTGCTTGATTTATTTGTTGACCTTGATATTCAACATTACTTTTCCTTGCTGTAAGCCCTAAAAAACGAGCTTGACTTGCTGCTAGTCCCATATTGTCACCCTTCCTTCGTATTTATATTTCTATATACGACATTAGAATGATAATACTTTAGAATTATTCTATTTTTTGTTACATTTGTTAACATAAATAATATAAGCCCTTATACTTGAACACATAATGTTTTTTAAAGGAAAGTCAATTGAATAATTTAAAATTTATAGATAATCATACCCATGGTTCATTTGGAATTAATTTTAATTATGGAAATTATGATGAAATTAAATTTCTTCTAAAAGAGCTTTTTAAGCGCAACATTAAAGGAATATGCCCAACATTAGTCGGAGATAAAAAAGAAAATATTTTAGCTCAACTTGAAATTTTTAAAAAAATTAAAAATGAACAACTTGAAAATTGTACAAATGAAACCCTTATTTTAGGAATTCATTTAGAGGGAAGTTTTTTAAGTAAAGAAAAATCAGGAATTCAAGACAAAAAAGTTTTTTTAGAACCAACAATTTCTAATTTTAAAGAATTAACTCAAAAGTATGAAGATATCATTAAAATAGTAACAATCGCCCCTGAAAATGATATCGATTTAATTGATTATCTTAATTCTAAAAACATTAAAACCCAAGCAGGACATACTATTGGAACTGAAATTAAGAATGCAAAAGGTGTAACTCATCTTTTTAACGCAATGAATTCAATTCATCATAGAAACCCCTCAATTGCCCTTGAAGCCTTAGTTAAAGATGAAATATATTGTGAAATAATCCCCGATTTAATTCACACAAACGAAAATATTTTAAAACTTATTTTAAAAGCAAAACCAAAAGAAAAAATACTTTTAATCAGCGATTCTCTACCTTCTTCAAATTATGATAAAGATATTATCTTTTGCGGCAAAAAAATTAATAAAGAGGGAAAAGATGAATTTGGAACACTAGCCGGTTCAAACAAAACCCTTGATAAAATATGTTATAATTTAATCGAAAAAAATATTTTATCAAAAGCAGATGTTCAAAAAATGGCGTTTGAAAATCAGATAAAATATCTTAGTCTAAATGATAGAGAAATTGATATTTTAAATAAATAAAAAATATGCTAAACTGTTTTTAAAATCAATAAAAATAGAGGAAATTAAAATGAAAAAAATAATAATCGCACTGGCATTTTTAACAGTTGCAGCTTATACAACAAACCTTAGCGCATATTGTGCAACTTCTGCTAAGGCACCAGCTAAAACACAAGCTCAACAAGCGCAAATAATTAACACAACATCTTTAGCAATTGTTCAAAACCCTAATAAATATTTAAATAAAACAGTTAAAATGCAAGCAACTTTTGATAAATTTTCAACTCTAGGGCTTGATTATAAAAAAGCGTTTCGTGATAGCACAAAATATATCGGTATTTTAATTCAAAGGGATGATGTTGCTAATCATAACGTTCCATTATCAGAAATGAAATTATTTTTAAAGAAAGAATTAGCTGAAAAACACGTTAATCTTGACACCGGAGATAAAATTGAAATAACTGCAAAAGTTTTCTCTACAGCCTTAAACGACCCTTGGCTTGATGTTGAAAACCTAGTTGTAATTAAAAAAATTGCAGTTGATAAACAAGATAAATAATTATTTTAGGATAGTTTTAAGAAATTAGGCAAAAAGATGAGTGAAAATAAGAAATATTTAACAATACACGGACATTTTTATCAACCACCAAGAGAAAATCCTTGGATTGAAGAAATTGAAGTTCAAGACAGCGCAAAACCTAACCACGACTGGAACGAAAAAATTTCATGGCAATGTTATGGCCCTAATGGCGCTTCAAGAATTGTCGATTGCAACAATTCTATTATAGATATTTCTAATAACTATGAATTTATGAGCTATAATTTCGGTCCGACTTTATTAAGCTGGATGGAAAAACACGACTTTAAATCTTACAAAAGAATCATTCAAGCTGATATTAACTCAAGAAAACATTATAACGGACACGGCAACGCTATTGCTCAAGTTTATAACCACATCATTTTGCCTTTAGCTAATAGAAACGATAAAATTACCCAAGTTATTTGGGGTTTAAAGGATTTTGAAAAAAGATTTAAAAGAAATTCAGAGGGTATTTGGCTTGCTGAAACCGCAGTTGACGCTCAAACCCTTGAAGTTTTAATTGAATGTGGGGTAAAATTCACAATTCTATCTCCCCACCAAGCAAAATGTATTAATTTAATCGGCGAAAACAATTGGCAAGACGTTTCTTGGGGAACAATTGACCCCTCTCAACCATATAGATATTTTGTTGAAGGTTCAGACAAAGAAAAATATATCGATATTTTCTTTTATGATGGCTCAATTTCAAAATCCGTTGCTTTTGATAATCTTCTTCAAGACGGTAAAAAATTTGCATATCGCTTGAATGATGGCTTTGTAGAATCAAGAGATCATAACCAATTAGTTAATATTGCAACAGATGGCGAAAGCTATGGACACCACACAAAATTTGGCGATATGGCATTAGCTTATGTTTTAAAAGTTGGCGCAAGCGAACTTGGTTTTACAATAACAAACTATGCTCAATTTTTAGAAGAAAATCCGCCAAAATATGAAGTAGATATTAAACCTGTTTCTGCTTGGAGTTGTTCTCATGGTGTTGGCAGATGGATGGATGATTGCGGTTGTTCAACAGGCGCTCAACCACATTGGAACCAAAAATGGAGAAAGCCTTTAAGACAAGCTCTTGATTATTTAAGAGATGAATTAATTAAAGTTTGCTCAAGCCACGGCACAAAATATTATGAAGATTTTTGGGAAGCAAGAAATAACTATATTGATGTTATTTTAGATAGATCAGATGAGTCTATTGATAAATTCTTTAAAGAAAACTGTAAGAAAAATTTATCTCACCCTGATAAAGTAAAAGCCCTTAAATTAATGGAAATGCAGCGTTTTTGCCAATTAATGTACACAAGCTGCGGTTGGTTTTTTGCAGATATTTCAGGAATTGAAACAACTCAAATTTTAAAATATGCTTCAAGAGCGATGGAATTAGCGCAAGAATTTTCAAAAACAAATTTTGAAAAAACATTCTTATCTATCTTACAAAAAGCTAAAAGCAACATTGTTGAATTTGGAAACGGTAAAGATATCTATAATAGATGGGTTAAACCATGTAGCGTTGGTTTTTATGAAGTCGCTGCGCAATATTCAATTGAAACATCCTTCAATTTAGAAGATAAACAAGAAGAAAATAAATTATATTGCTATTCAATTAATAAAAACACTAAAAAAACTTATGAAAACCTTAACACAATTTTAACTTTCGGCAAAATCGAGCTTCAATCAGACATAACAAAAGAAAAGAAAGATTTAAGCTATGTTATGTTGCAAACTCAAAACCTTGATTTTTACTGTGCCGTTAAAGATTTTGAATGTAGCGAAGATTTTACAACCGAGAAAAAAGAAATTCTTAAAGTTTTTGAAAAAGGCAACACCCTTGATATTCTTCAAGCAGTTGAATTATATTATGGTTCAAAATTCTACACCCTAAAAGACGTTCCAATTGACAGAAGAAAAACAATTCTTGAAATATTAATCAATCAAAAACTTCAAAAGGCTTCACAAACTTATGAAGATTTATATGAAAGTCTTTTAACACCGATTAGTTATCTTAACGACCTTGGGATGGATATTCCTGAAAGCTTCAGGGTTTGTGCTAAATATACTCTTATTTCAAACACGGTTGAAGAATTGTCTAAAATGAAAACTTATGACGATAAAGACTGTCTTGAAAGATTGACTAAAATTAAAGAATTATCTGATAAATTCTATATTAAATTATCTAATTCAAAAGCAAAAGATATCTTATCTTCAAAATTAATTGATTTGTTATTTGAATTAGACAAAAATCCTAATCAAAATAGCACAAAAGAGCTTTTAGATTTCTTTAGTTTAATTGAAAAACTTGAAATTGAAACATATATCCAAACCGCACAAAACATCTTTTGGGATATTTTCTGTAATAATTTTGATAACTTTATTGAAAGAACAAAAAAAGATAAAAACCAACGAGCACTCTTACTTGACGTTCTTTTGATTGGTCAAAAATTAAAGATTAATGTTAATTTTTATAGAGATAAAGTTGATTTGTTGACCGGAAAAGTGTAAGGTTTTATCTTAAAATGTTTATTTCTAAAAAAATCAGATTAAGTTTACTAATCTGATAAAAATAATTAAAAAATGTCTATAAAAAACTAAAGCTAAGAATAATTGAAAGAAACATGGCTCAAACCTTTATAGATGTTAACACTTAACTGTAAAATCGGTCATCCTGAACTTGTTTCAGGATCTTCCCAAGTATCACTAAAAGAAATAAGGCAAAACCCTTTTGTACATTGAAACACAACAGATCCCGAAACAAGGTTCGGGATGACATATCGAGGGTTGGATAATATATCAATCACACTTATCTAACAGAAACAAATTTTGAAACTGCTTGTGGACACAGACTGCACACCATTATAGAACCCACCACTTCTTTAATGCGTAAATCGATACAAAGAATATAGCCAAGCTACAAAAAATCAACCTCAACCCTAAAAACAAAACTCCCCAAAAGGTCTTTCAAAAACAGGAGTATCTCCAACTTTGAAAATTTCTTTTGCGTTAATTTTGTTAGAAAATTCCATAGCAAACATAGCGCAAATTATTGCCTCTAAAGATGAGGCAGGGAGCATATTATCAGGCATTTGATAAAATCCGAATTTTAATTTTAAATCTGCTTGAAGATTTTTGCAATCTGTGCTTGTTCTAGGTAGATAATATGAATTTAAGCCATAAGATTGTCTTAATTGATTAATATCACATCTTATTACATTTATATCTTTATTTTTTAATTTTCTAAAAGTTTCATCACATCTTTTAGAAATTCTATTTGTCCAGTTATCTCTGTTAACTTTAAAATAATCGCCTAAAACTTTATAGTTTTTAGAATGGACTCTCCATTTTCCATCTAGCATTTTGTTATCATAAGGCACACTAGCGCAAACACAAGAGTTTGAAGTATATGGAGAAGTTTCAAAAAAAACATCAATATCTTGAGCAAAATAAAATTTATCTATCAAAAGAATTTTAGAATCTCTATCTAATACACAAATTGAGCTATCATAGTTTGATGAGTTTGATAGCGCTAAACCTATAAAAAAACTTTCTTTTGAAGATAAACTTTGCATTTTAAAGCTATTATAGATAAATTTTCTTTAATTTTCAAGTTTATTATACGCTTCAAGCATTTTTTGCGCCTGTTTTTTATTATTTAATTCTTTATAGCAAAGTGCAAGATTGTAATATATATCTTTATTTTTAGGATTTAATTCAAGAGCTTTGATTAAATTTTTCTTTGCCATTTTGTAATTTTTTAATTTCATTTGACAACACGCAAGGTTATAATACGCAGGCGCAAACTCTTTATTATATTTTAAAGCCAATTCAAAGTTATTCATAGCAAGAAGATAAGAGTTTTTTTTCGCTAAAATACAGCCAAGGTTATAATATGCTTTATAAAACTTATAATCCTTATCAAGCGCCTTGTTTAAGTTTTCAATTGCAAGATTATCTTGATTTTTATAGGTTTGAATGTTTGATAAAATCAAAAAAATTTCTTCATCTTTATATTCAATTGGTAAATTATCTAAAATTTTAAAGGCTTCATCATAATTTTTTGTTGCATAAAGCGCAAGAGCCTGTTGTTTTTTTTCTTTAATTCCTTCATTGTCAGCTTGATTAGCCCCAAAAGAAGCAAAACTTAGAAGAAAAACAAAAATATAAAGATAATTTAAAAATCTTGAAAAAAAATTTCTTTTTGATATTTTCAAATAAGACTCCTTTTATTTGGTATAATAAAAATCCAAACTAAATAAACCTTAATAAAGTATAATATTTTTTTACAAAAATAGCAAAAAAAATTATTTTCAGGTTTATGTAGTATAATTAGAAATATAGAAATCAATGGTAAAAATAAAATGAATGCTTTAGAAGATAAAACTCAAATATACAGAATACCCATCCAACCCCAATATAAAAGGCGCAGACGCCAAAAGAAAAACCCTAATTTTTTTAAATTAATCGTTCTTCTTGTAATTTTTACAGGGGTAATTTTTGGTATTTATAAATTCCAATCATCAAAAAGTTACACAAGTGAAAATGCCTCTAAAACACATTCTCCGCTTGAATTAAACTTTAATTTTTCCCCAAGAAGGCAAAATATTCTTCTAATGGGGGTTGATGTTTCTCAAAATGCAAACAACCCATTTAAAGGAACAAGATCAGACACCATGCTTTTAATAAGCATAGCACCTTATGGAAAAAATATTAATGTAATTTCAATCCCTCGTGATTCAAAAGTTTATATTGCAGGAAAAAACAAAGCAGATAAAATCAACCACGCTTTCGCTTTTGGTGGCGCAAAACTTTCAGTCAGAACAGTTGAAGAAACCTTTGGGGTTAAAATTAATAACTATGTCGCTATTTCAAATTCAGGTGTAATTAAAATGATAGACACCCTTGGCGGTTTACCTATCTACATCGAAAAAAATATGAAATATGATGACTATTCAGCAAAACTTCACATCAATTTAAAACAAGGAAACCAAGTTTTAACAGGCAAACAAACAGAAGGCTATTTAAGATTTCGTCATGATTCTTACGGCGATATCGGAAGAATTAGACGTCAACAATGGTTCTTTAACGCTATGTTAGCAAGATTAAAAGACCCATCTGTTATTGTTAAACTACCTGAATTATTAAAAATTATGCCTGATTACATCCAAACAGACCTTTCTGCTTATGATATGGCAAAATATATCGGTATGGCAAAAAATGTTGATACTTCAACAATTCAAATTGCCACAATCCCAGGAGCACCTTCAAGCCGTGGTTTTATAAGCTATTGGATTATTGATCCTGTTAAAACGCAAGATTTAATTAACAACATGGTTTATAGAAATAAATCCGATATAGACGAAAAAGAATTATCAGTCGGCATTTTATACGCTTCTTCAAAAGAAGAAACTGCAAACCAATTAAAAGAAGAACTTGAAGCAAAAGGGATGAAAGTAAAAGCTCAAAGCTCATCTTCAATTTCAAAAAATTATATTGCAGTTCATAATCTTAACATCGCAGGCGAAACAATGTCTGAACTTAAAAAATCTATTCCTGAAATTAAAGATGAACACACAATTTATGACCCTATTGGCATAAATCGTATGGGTAAAGATTTTACAATTGTAATAGCTGATTAAAATAAAATACATTATTTATATTACCAATTTTTCAACTAAATTATTCTTACGGTTGATTTAATTAGATTAATTATATCGGACAATTTTGTTATGATAATCAACCGTAATGAAAAATATTTATTAAAATTTATCTCTTGCGCATCATTGAATTCAAATAGTAATGAAGATTTAATCAAAACTGTTTGTTCACTAGGCATTGAGCTAAAATTCAACAACACAAACTCGGTTTATCAAATTATAGATGAATTAAATTTTAAAAGTTATAAAAATCAATTAGTTGGGAAATAAAATGAAAGAAAAACATAAAAAAAGCCTGATGTATCTTGGCTATACTTTAATTGTATTGCTAATTTTCTTCTTTTTCGGGTGGCTTGGTCATTTTGGCACTTTTAAAACTTTTATCACAAGCATTGAGCAAAGCACCTTTGATTTAAGACAAACTTTAATCACAAAATATAAAAAACCCAACAAAGACATCGTTATTCTAGCAGTTGACGGTGCAACTTATGAATACATTATGGATAAATATGGCTATTGGCCAATTTCAAGACAAGTTTGGGCAGATGTTGTAAATGGAATTGAAAAAACTAATCCAAAATACATCATCTTCGATATGCTTTTTGTAAAACCAAATTTAGCAGATATTCAAGCAGATAATGCCTTTGTTCAATCTGTTAAAAACAACAATAACGTTTATTTATCAATGAATTTTGATAATTATGAAGATGCGATAAGACAATCTCAAAATCTTGACCCTAAGTTTAAATTAAACGTTAAAGAAGGCAATTTAGATGATAACGGTTTTGTTACTTTTATAAATTCAAGAATGGTTATGGGAGATTTAGCAAAAGCTACTAAAAACATCGGCATTGTTAACATAAACCGTGATCAAGATGGAATTATAAGAAACACAACCCCGATTTTTAAATATAAGAAAAACTACTATCCTAACCTTTCTTTAAGGGTTGCGATGGATTATCTGGGCGTTGATAGTGTTTCTATTATAGATAATAATTTAGTTTTAGATGAAAAACATAAAATTCCTCTTGATATGACCCATAGAGCAATTTTAAATTGGTATGGCGCAAACGGAACATATAAACACATTCCTCTTTGGACTGTTGTTAGAGCAATTAAAGAAAACAATCAAAAATTCTTAAAAGATAATTTTGAAAATAAAATAATTTACGTTGGAACAACCGCAACAGGTTTATCTGATATTAAAAGCGTACCGGTTGAACCACATTTAGCAGGGGTTGAACTTCATACAACATTTTTAAATAACATTTTAGATAACAGTTTCATTACTAAAACCTCAATTGAATTTGATTTTATAGTATCAATTTTGTTGTCTTTAATTGTTGGATATTTAGTTTTAAAAACTCAATCTGTTTTAAAAACTTTCTTATTCCTTTTTGGAGTAATGGCATTTTATACTATTTTATCTGTTTATATAATGCTATTTTTCAAATTATGGATACCGATTTTCTTACCATATATCACAATGATAGCCACATTTGTTTTGGTTTATTGTGAAAAATATTTACTAAAATCAAAAGATTACGAACAAACATATAAATTAGCTGTGACAGATGGTTTAACTCAAATTTTCAACCACAGATATTTCCAAGAACAAATGATTATCCATACAGATAACTACAATCGTTATGGTGTTATTTTTTCTTTAGTTTTAATTGATATTGACTTCTTTAAAAAGTTTAATGACACCTATGGACATCAATCAGGCGACTGCGTTTTAAAACAAGTTGCAGCAATTTTAAAGAAAAGTTCAAGAATTTCTGACGTTGTTTGTCGTTATGGCGGCGAAGAAATGTCTGTTATTTTAACAAACACAAATAAACAAGAGGCAATAATCGTTGCAAACAAAATTTGTAGCGCCGTTAGAAACAACAAATTCACCCTTGCAAACGGCGAAAAAGTTAATGTTACAATTAGTGTCGGCGTTGCTTCAATTGGAATAGATGGAAACACTCCTCAAGAAGTTATTGAATATTCTGATAAATGTTTATATAAAGCAAAAGAATCAGGCAGAAACAGGGTTTCTTATGACGCATAGGATAAATTAGAAGTTTTCTTTTAAATATTCCTCTACGCCTTTTGTAATGGCTTTTGCGATAATTTTTTGAAACGATTTATCTTTTAATTTATCAGATTCTTCTTTATGAATAATGTATCCACATTCAACTAAAACGCTTATTTGTGAAGTTGGGCGAACAAGCGCAAAAGAAGCATTATGAATTTTATCATCTTTAAAATTAGTTGCTTCAAGAAGATTATTTTGAATTTTTTGCGCTAAAGGTTTAGATTGATTATGATAATAATAAACCCCAACCCCATGGCGCAAATTCACTTGAGATGGGTTTGGAAGGGAATTTTGATGAATACTTATTAAAATATCGGCATTTTTTTCTTTTGCAAAATCAACCCTATCATATAAAGGCACTTGAACATCTTTTTTTCTTGTCATATAAACCTTAGCGCCTTTTTTCTTTAGGGCAGATTGCAATTTTTTTGAAATTTGAAGATTAATCGTTTTTTCTTCTAAACCAAATGAACACGCACCTTTTTCAACTCCACCGTGTCCTGCGTCAACCACAACCTTGATATTTTTCAAAGGACGTCTTTTAGATATTTTAGGGGGATTTTTAACAGATAAAATATATCCTTTTTCAAAAGGAACAACATCATAACCAAATAAAGGCTTTGATTGAGAATAAAAAATCGATAGTTCATTTGAAATTTGTTGAGGAATTTCAAAACCTGAAACAATTTTATTTGAAATTGAAGTTAATGGATTAAAATGTTTATCATAAAAAACAAAATCAAGCCCCATTCCATTTTCTTTTATTTCATAAGCAGAAATAGAAGGGGTTGTAATCTTGATTATGTTTTTATTTTTTTCATTTTCAAATGAAATTTTTTGAATTTCATCAAACCTTTTTTCTGGAATTATCGCTTGAACTTCAACAAGATTTTTATTAATCCAAGCAAATTGCCCCTCTTTTAATTCAACTCGATAATAGTTATCTGTTTGTTTATCAGCAAAAAGAACCGTATCTTTATATAAATTAGAAATTCTTTTAGCATTTTCATTATTTTGAGCTCTCAAGGGCGCATTATCTGAAGCAACTTCAAGAACAGCATATTTTGAAATGCCGACATCTTTTAATTCTTCTAGAGAATATGTTTTTAAAGTTGTTAATAAAGTTAAAAATATAGCTAAAAAAAATTTTTTCATATAAAAATTATACTATATTATTTTACAAAAAATAAGGCTAGATTAATTTTTCTTGTAGGGCTATAACTGCCGCTTGAACTCTATCTGTTACGCTAAGTTTTTGATAAATGCTGCACACATGGGCTTTTGCAGTGTGAACAGTTGTAATTAATCGTTTTGCAATTTGAGGATTATTCATTCCCATTACAATACATTTTAAAACTTCTTTTTCTTTCGGAGTCAATTGAAAATCACGCTTTCTAGTTATTTTATTATACTCTCGCTCTCGCCTTAACCTCTCTTTAAATAATTCAGGAGATGGAAAGAAGTTCAGGAGTTTTCTTGAAACCCTCTTATCAAACCAACAGGCACCAACCGAAACAGATTTAATAGCAGAAATTAATTCTTCGTCATCATCTTCTTTAGAACAAACAGAATAAGCACCAAGGCTTAGTGCATTTGAAATTTCGGCTGTGCCATAAAAATCAGTGAATAATAAGATTTTAACCTTGTCATTAGCTTCTTTTATTTCTTGTATTATTTGAAGTGATTTTTGATTTTGTAAAGATACATCAAGTAAAATAATATCTGGGGGCAAATTAGTTTTTAAATAATTTTTGACATAAAATGCGTTTATTGTTGCTAACACGACTTTTACATTTTTAAATTTTTCTAGTCTATTTTCTGCATAAACCAAGCTTTTCTTGGATTTAGACAAGATAACAACTCTCGCAGGTCTTTCCAATACGTACATGACGACCTCCTTACTACGCATTTCGAAGGATTCTCTAATATTAACACTTCCCACAAAAAGATTATTTTAAAACTTTTACTTGAAGTTTTAAATTTACGTGGTATATTTAACTTATGTCATTAATATTACACCAAATTAGTTGAAAAGTCAACTCTTTTTTAATTAATTTAGTTTAAAATGATGAGGATTATGAATAACAGACTCAAACAAATAAGAATAGCACTTAATATGCAACAAGGCGAATTTGCCAAGAAAATCAACATTCTGCAACAGCAATTAAGTAAATACGAAAGAGGAGAAAACAAGCCCTCTGCAGATTTTTACATAAAACTTGTTGAGAATGCTAAGGTAAATCTTAACTGGCTTTTCACAGGTTCAGGTGAAATGTTTGAAAATCCAAATAAGAAAATACCAGACGCAGTTGAAATTATTTATCTTGAAAACCCACGTTTAATGAGCACCATTAAAAACGATGATATTTCAAGCATTTGGATGGATAGAGAATTAATGTATCAAGTTTGGAGAAAAAACGAAAAAGACTTGAGAATTATTAAAATGCCAGGGGATTATATGTCAGGCGGAAGTTATGGCATTCAAAATGGCGACATTTTAATTATCGACCTTAATTCAACTAATATCCTATGTTCCGGTGTATATGCTTATACAACAAAAGGCGATAGTTTTATTTTCGTTAAAGGTGTTCAACAGCTTCCAGATGGCAGTATCAGATTCTATCCATATAACGATAGCTATAAAGAGGACATTTACACCCCTGAACAAGTGAGCAAAATGAACTTAAACGTTATAGGTAGAGTTTTCAAGAACGCAACAAGGTTTGAAAAATAATTTTATTTTTCACCTAACTAGGTGAATTTAACCTAATTAGGTGAAAAGTTAAAGTTCTTATTCTTAGTGTAAAAAGGACTTATTTTTGATAAGCCCTTTTGAGCTATTTTTGTACAATAAAAAGCATTACTTTTTTAAGTAATGCCTGTGATATATATGATTAAAAAATTATAAGTTAAATTCTTATTAAAGAAAGTTTTTTCGCTTCTTCTATGTAGTTTTCCAATTCATCTATTGAATTAAGTTCGCTAACACTAACAAGAATTTCTGAAGAATTTAATTTAACACCTGCTAGAATATTTTTTTCTTTCATAAAAGCAAGGAATTTTTCAGAATTTCCAACGTTAACACAAAATTCATCAAAGAAATCTTTATTTTTAACTTCAAAACCAAGCTCTTGAAGTTTTTGGGCTAAATAATGAGCATTATTTGTGCTTTCTTGGGCAATTTTTAGAAAACCGGTTTTACCAAGTTTTCTTAAATATAAATTAGCACAAAATGCAACTAAAGCCTGATTAGAACAAATGTTAGAAGTTGCTTTTTCCCTTCTAATGTGTTGTTCACGAGCTTGCAAAGTTAAGCAATATGCAACTTTACCGTTTTTATCTTTGGTTTTACCTGCAATTCTTCCGCAAAGTTGTCTTTTATATTTATCTTGGCAAGCGATGAAACCAGCGTAAGCCCCACCAAAATTTAAACCTATTCCTAAAGATTGGATATCTCCAACCGTAATATCAGATTTTGGGGGTTCATATAAAGCTAATGAAACCAAATCTACAATAGAAATTATTAATTCTTTATTA
>OIYG01001677.1_pt1 | contig 15975 bp, 14 predicted proteins | sample 1587861 | NCBI WGS metagenome assembly OIYG01 (sample SAMN03283272) | human gut metagenome | biome: human-associated habitat; material: feces | host: Homo sapiens | place: Peru | collected 2012 | reverse complement strand
GTGAACACTAGAACCTGAATCTAGCGAGTCTACCAATTCCACCACTCGCCCATATCGCGCCGATTTCCTCAACGCTTGGATATTATAGCATTTACGACCATATTTGTCAATATCTTTTTTACGGATTACAATTCAGCTTCCAGACGGCTGCATTCAGAAAGAATGCAAAGGTTGCCCACAGCAGGTACGGGATCTGAAGCAGTGCGGCAAGCGTATCTGTTTTCCGAAAAGAAAGAATCATCAGCGCTATCAGAACCCAGAGAATTTCAATCCAGAACAGGGCCAGACCGTAGTTCTTCCCATTAAAGAAAATCAGTGTCCAGAAAAACTGAAAGGTCAGCTGCCCAATAAAAAGATTCAGCCCTGTTGAGCGGTCCGCATTCGGAGAAGCAAGAATGATCCGGGCGGCACTGATGCCCATCAGTGCATAAAGTATGGTCCATACTACGGGGAAGAGAATCCCCGGAGGCGAAAACGGCGGCTTAACGGCATCGGAACGAAAGGCATCGATTCCGTTCTTTGCCAGAAAAGCTGCCAGAACCCCCATTCCCTCGCACAGCAGAATCCACATTAGATAGCTTTTTACATGTTTTCGCATGGAAAATCCCCCCATTGAAGATTCTATTCCTGCAATGAGGGGAAATGTCATTCGTAGTTCAGAACTTCCTTTGCAATGTAAATCGGGCGCTTTTTTGTCTGCTCAAAGGTTCTGCCTACATATTCTCCGATGATGCCGATACAGAACAGCTGAACACTGCCCAGAAGTAAAATCAGGACGATAATCGTTGCATAGCCGGGAACTGCAATCCCTTTTGTGAACTTTTCCACGATTACAGCAATAATATATACGATTGCGGCAATTCCCGTAACCCCGCCAAGGCAGGTGGCAAGACGCAGCGGTGCGGTGGAATAACCGATAATTCCTTCCAGTGCGTAATTCAGAAGTTTCCAGAAATTCCACTTTGACGTTCCGTTCGCCCGGGGCTGGGCAACATAGGGAATAAAGCGCGTGCTGTAGCCGACCCAGGCAAAGATGCCTTTGGAAAACCTGTGATATTCCGTCATGGAAAGAATGCTGTCCCGCACGGATCGGCGGAAGGTGCGAAAGTCACTGGCATCCGGTTGAAGCGACACTTTGGAAAGCGCATTAATCAGCTTATAGAAGCAGCGCTTGCAGAAAGAAAGCACCTTGCCTTCTCCACGCCGATCCTGATAGGCGGCGACAACATCATATTGCGGTTCGTTGTCAAGAATCTCCACCATATTCCGAACCAACTCCGGGCGTTGCTGCAGATCTGCATCAATAAGACTGATATATTCACCGGAAGCATACTGCAGTCCGGCATAAAGCCCCGCTTCCTTTCCAAAGTTCCGGGAGAAAGAAACCACTTTGACCGGGCATTTCTGCGCATTGAAAATCTTTTTCAGATTGTGCAGGGTAGCGTCCGAACTACCGTCATCCACAAAAATGATCTCATAGTCATAACCGCAGCCTTCAAAGGCGTGGATGACCGCTTCCTGAAAAGGGGACACATTGTCGCCCTCATTAAAGCAGGGAACAACAAGAGAAAGCTTCATGAAATTTCACCTGATTTCCGGAAGATTGTGTTTATTATAAAGTGGAAAATGCAATCCGTCAAGGAAACTTTCTGTGAAGTACGGATTCAACCCGGATACGGAAATTTTTCTTGACAAACGGAAACGAATTGGGTATCATAAAGCAAGAAAAACACATGGATGGGGAGGTTCCGCCTCTCAAAAGTTCCTCAGAGAGTGCGCGTTCGGTGTGAGTGCACGGACTTTTCGGCGGATGGTCGCCCCGGAGTGGATCGCCTGAAAACAGTAGGGCGGTACGGCAGCGCCCGTTACAGCGTCCGAAGTGCCGGTGACAGCCGGAATTCAGGTGGTACCGCGGAAATCTTTCGCCCTGAGCCAAGCAGCTCAGGGCGTTTCTTATTTGGAGGGAAAACCATGCAGCGAGAATTACCAAAGGTATATGAGCCCAAGGCAGTGGAGAGCCGCATCTATGACATGTGGGAAAAGAACGGCTATTTCCACGCCGAGCGCAATCCGGACAAGAAGCCCTTTACAATCGTAATGCCGCCACCAAATGTTACGGGGCAGCTTCACATGGGACATGCCATGGATGCCACTTTGCAGGATACACTGATCCGCTTCAAGCGGATGCAGGGATATAATGCACTCTGGATTCCCGGTGTTGACCACGCCGGTATTGCGACTCAGATCAAGGTGGAAGAGGAGCTTCGTAAAGAGGGAAAGACCCGGTACGATCTGGGGCGGGAAAAGTTCCTTGAAAAGGTCTGGGACTGGAAGAACCGCTTCGGCAACCGGATCGTAGAGCAGCAGAAGAAGCTGGGTGCTTCCTGTGATTGGGATCGTGCCAGATTTACCATGGATGACGGCTGCTCCAGAGCTGTCCGGGAGGTCTTTGTTTCTCTGTACGAAAAAGGACTGATTTATAAAGGAAGCCGGATCATCAACTGGTGTCCTCACTGCGTGACGGCGCTGTCGGATGCTGAGGTCGAATATGTGGATAAGCCCGGCCATCTGTGGCATATCCGGTATCCTCTGGCGGATGGAAGCGGAGAAGTGGTCGTCGCCACAACCCGTCCTGAAACCATGCTGGGCGACAGCGGTGTCTGCGTAAATCCCGCTGACGAGCGCTACAAGGATATTGTTGGAAAAAATGTCATTCTGCCTCTCATGAACAAGGAAATCCCTGTTGTCGCGGATGACTATGCGGAAATGGATTTTGGTACCGGCTGCGTCAAGATGACGCCTGCCCACGACCCCAACGACTTTGAGGTCGGACTGCGGCATCATCTGGAAGTGATCCGGGTGCTGGACGATAACGGGCGCGTAAATTCCCTCGGCGGTAAGTACGAGGGCCTTGATCGGTACGAAGCAAGAAAACAGATCGTTGCGGATCTGGAAGCTGGCGGGTATCTGGTGCGGGTAGAGGATTATTCTCACAACGTGGGAACCTGCTATCGCTGCCACAATGATGTGGAGCCCATTATTTCCGCACAGTGGTTCGTAAAAATGAAGCCTCTTGCAGAGGAAGCCATTCGGGTCGTGAAGGACGGGGAGACCCGCTTCGTCCCGGATCGGTTCAGCAAGACCTATCTGAATTGGATGGAAAATGTCCGCGACTGGTGTATTTCCCGGCAGCTTTGGTGGGGCCACCAGATCCCTGCATGGACCTGCGCGGACTGTGGGCATATCACCGTATCCCGTGAGGACGCCTGCAAATGTGAGAAGTGCGGCAGCACCCGCATCGAACGGGATCCTGACGTGCTGGATACCTGGTTCTCTTCTGCGCTGTGGCCTTTTGAAACGCTTGGCTGGCCGGAAAAAACACCGGATCTGGACTATTTCTATCCTACGGATGTGCTTGTGACCGGCTATGACATTATTTTCTTCTGGGTTGCCCGTATGATCTTCTCCGGCTGTGAGCACACCGGGAAGACCCCCTTCCACACTGTGCTGATTCATGGACTTGTCCGGGATGACAAGGGAAGAAAAATGAGCAAGTCCCTTGGCAACGGTATCGATCCGCTGGAGATGATTGATAAGTACGGCTGCGACGCTCTTCGGATGAACATGGTTACCGGCAACTCTCCCGGAAACGATATGCGCTTCTATGTGGAGCGCTGCGAAGCCATGCGGAACTTTGCGAACAAACTGTGGAACGCATCCCGCTATGTGATGATGAATCTGGACGACAACTTTGTTCCTCGAATGCCTGAAAACCTGGAAATTGCGGATAAGTGGGTTCTCTCCAAGCTGAATACGCTGATTTCCGAGGTAACGGACAATATGGATCGGTATGAGCTGGGCGTTGCGGTTCAGAAAATTTACGACTTTATCTGGGACACCTACTGTGACTGGTATATTGAGCTGACAAAAGCCAGACTTTACAGTGAGGATTCTGCCCGGAAGGAAACTGCTCTGCAGATTCTGGTGTATGTGCTGGATCAGATCCTTCGTCTGCTTCATCCGTTTATGCCTTTCATCACGGAGGAGATTTGGCAGAGCCTGCCCATGCGGGAGAGTGCGCTGATTGTTGCGGCGTGGCCGGAATATCAGGAAAGCCTCAGCTTCAAGACGGAAGAAAGCCACATGGAGTCCGTAATGAACGCAATTCGCGCCATCCGGAATCGGAGAGCGGAAATGAACGTCCCGCCCTCCAGAAAGGCAACACTTTATGTCCTGACTTCCAATCCTCAGATCTTCACGGAGGGTGAGGGCTTTATTCAGCGCCTTGCCTATGCGGATTGGGTAGAGCTGTTGAATTCCGAACCTGCGGACATGAACGGAATGGTGACTTGCGCCACGGCAGATGCCAAGCTGTATATCCCCATGGGGCAGCTTGTAGACATTGCGAAGGAGCAGGAGAGAATTGCCAAAGAACTGGACAAGGCACGGAAGAATCTGGCATCTCTGGAAGGAAAGCTTTCCAATGAGAAATTTATTTCCCGTGCCCCGGAAGCTGTTGTAAATGCCGAGCGTGAAAAGGCGGCAAAAGCAAAGGACCTGATCGTGAGCCTCGAGCAGAGCCTTGCTGCATTGCAATCCCTGTAAAATCACAGATTTTTTCAAATTCCCCGGAAGGCAATTCCGGGGAATTTTTTTGTGCAGCTGGGATTCCGACAAAAATTTTCAGAGAGTCAGACTATACTAAATGAAAAAACAAAGGAGGCATATTCATGCACTTTACAAGTTTTCTGGAAAATGGACGCCTGACCATTGCTTTGACAGGGGAAATCGATCATCACTGCGCCAAAGCCTATATTCAGGTCATTGCATCCAAAATCGAAGCCTATATGCCAGATGTCTGCGTTCTGGATTTTCGGGATGTTACCTTTGTGGATTCCTCCGGAATTGCGGTTGTGATCAACGCACTGCGAAACATGGCACAGATCGAAGGAAAACTCCTGCTTACCGGAATTTCGCCCCAACCCATGAAGGTTTTCAGAGCCTCCGGGATTGACAAGCTGGTAGAAATGAAGGAGGCGGTATTATGAAATTTCAAAACTATATGATCCTCGAATTTCCCAGCCGCTCCGTAAACGAAGCCTTTGCCAGAAGCAGCGTTGCCTGCTTTGCCGCGCAGATGGATCCCACACTCGACGAGCTTGGTGATATTCGGACGGCGGTTTCGGAAGCTGTGACAAACTGTATTGTACATGCCTATCCGGATGGCTTCGGGCTGATTACTCTTCGATGCCGGATCCTGAAGGACAATACGCTTGATATTGTTATTAAAGATAAAGGGGTAGGAATCCCGGATGTGGAACAGGCAAGGCGTCCGGCTTATACAACCGGCGGAAGTGAACGCAGCGGCATGGGTTTTACGATTATGGAAAGCTTTATGACAGAACTGGAAATCAACTCGTCACCCGGGAAGGGAACTACGGTACATATGCGCCGGAAGCTTTCCAGAAAACAATGAGCAGACTGCTTGTGTTAATTGCCCAGGCCCAAGCAGGGGATACAGTGGCATCCAACACCCTTGTAGAGGAAAACTCCGGACTGATCTGGTCAGTTGCCCGGAGATTTCAGGGACGGGGTACGGAAATGGATGATCTGTACCAACTCGGCTGCCTGGGATTTCTGAAAGCGGTAGAGGGTTTTGACCTGAATTTCGGCACACAGTTTTCTACCTATGCGGTTCCCAAAATAGCAGGGGAGATTCGTCGTTTTCTCAGGGATGACGGAACCATTAAGGTTTCCCGAAGCCTGAAGGAGCAGTCCACCGCCATAAAGGCAGTGCGGGCAAAACTGGCACTTGCGTTGAACCGTGAGCCGACCATACTGGAAATTTCCCGGGAAACAGGACTTTCCTCGGAAGAAATTGCCATGGCAGAGACAGCAACCGCGGCGACCGAGTCCATACAGAAAGAATGCGGCGAAGAGGGATTTACGCTGGAAAATGTCCTGACGGACACGGAGTCCGAAGAAAAGATGGTTGAAAAGATCGCACTTCGTCAGGCGGTGAGCGGACTCCCGGAGCGGGAGCGGCAGGTGATTCAGCTGCGGTATTTTCACGGACTGACGCAGCAGCGGGCAGCAAAGGTTCTTTCTGTAAGTCAGGTTCAGATTTCCAGAATTGAAAAGAAGGCGCTTGCCATGCTGCGCCAGGCTATGGGAGAGACGTAGTATAAAATGGCAGGGAGTTTGATCTCCCTGTCATTTTGTGCCAAAAAAGCACTTTACCTTTTGACTGTTTTGAAGTAAAATAGGAGCATCCTTACAGAAAAAACAGGTGCATTATGACAGATATGAATACGCGTTTCCTGACCGCACGTCGCCACTACATTGCCTCCCGATTTTCTCAGCTCAATGATATGCAGTTGGAAGCCGCACTGACCACCGAGGGGCCTCTGCTTCTCCTTGCCGGAGCGGGAAGCGGAAAAACAACGGTTTTGATTAACCGGATCGCAAATATTCTCCGCTACGGTAGCGGAAGTGACAGCAATCTGATCCCGGATCGGATCACGGAAGAAGACGTTTCCTTTCTCGAGAACCTTTCGGACTCTGTTTCGGAGGCAGATCAGGAACGGGCGGATCGGCTCTGCGCCGTTAGTCCGGCGGTGCCGTGGAGTGTCATTGCCATCACTTTTACCAACAAAGCGGCAAATGAAATGAAGGACCGGCTGTCCGCCATGCTGGGACCGCAGGCGGAGGATATATGGGCAATGACCTTCCACGCTGCCTGCTGCCGGATTCTCCGCCGGAACATTGACCGGCTGGGATATACCCGCAGCTTTACCATTTACGATTCTTCGGATTCCGAGCGTGTCATGAAGCAGATCGTTCAGGACATGGGCCTCGATGACAAAACCTTCCCGGCCCGGTATGTACTGGGTGCTATCAGCCGTGAGAAGGATCAAATGGTTTCTCCGGAAGAAATGCTGGAACGTGCAGAGGATGAAAATGACCAGAAGGCGATTCCAATTGCCCGCGCTTACCGGAAATATCAGCAGAAGCTCCGGGAGAATAATGCGCTGGACTTTGACGACATTATTTACGTAACAGTCCAGCTGCTTCAGCAGTTTCCGGACGTCCGCAGCTATTATCAGCATAAATTTCGGTATATTCTGGTGGATGAATATCAGGATACCAACCGCTTGCAATATCTTCTGACATCCCTTCTTGCCGGGGAACACCATAACCTGTGCGTAGTTGGCGATGATGACCAGAGCATTTACCGGTTCCGCGGAGCAACCATTGATAATATCCTGAATTTCGAAAAGCAGTTTCCCGGCTGCCGGACCATTCGGCTGGAGCAGAATTACCGTTCTACCCAGTCAATCCTGAAAGCGGCCAACGCCGTGATCTCTCATAATATCGGCAGAAAAGGGAAAAATCTGTGGACGCAGAACGATCCGGGAGATCTCATTACGGTTTATGAGGCAGCGGATGAAGGCGCGGAAGGGAATTTTGTGGCCGGTCAGATTCTTTCCCATTCTCATGGAAAAAATCTGAAGGATTACGCAATTCTCTACCGGACAAATGCCCAGTCCAACGCCATTGAATATGCGCTCAAACGTAACGGAATTCCTTACCGTGTCATCGGAGGTACACGGTTTTTTGACCGGGCAGAGGTGAAGGACATGCTTTCCTATCTCTGTGTGATTAACAATCCCGCGGATGATCTGCGCCTGCGGCGAATTATCAACAATCCTCCCCGTGGGCTTGGAGCCAAAACCATTGAGACTGCCGAACGCCTTGCGGAGGCCGAACAGAAGCCTCTGTATGCGGTGATTTCTGACCCGGGTTCCTATGCGCCGCTGGAAAAGCCGGCGGGGAAATTGATGCAGTTTACGGGGCTGATTGCGGCGATGCAGGCACTTCTGGAAAACGGAATGTCCCTGACAGAGTTCTATGATGAACTGGTCATTCGTTCCGGTTATGTGGACATGCTGAACGCAAAACAGACGGAAGAGAACCGCACCAGACTGGAAAATGTCAATGAGCTCAAGTCCAGCATTTCCACTTACGTTGAAAATGCGGAAGATCCGACACTGGCAGGTTTCCTGGAAGAGGTTGCACTGTACACGGATATAGAAGCGTATAATGCAGGGGACGATGCTGTGGTCATGATGACCATGCATGCCGCCAAGGGACTGGAATTCCCCAACGTATTTCTCGTAGGCATGGAGGACGGACTTTTTCCGGGCATGCGGGCAATCGGGGATGCGGAGGAGATGGAGGAAGAACGTCGCCTTTGCTATGTTGCAATTACCCGTGCCAAACAGGAGCTGACGATCAGCCACGCAAGGCAGCGGATGATCTACGGTAAAACCAGTTCCAGTCTGCCATCCCGGTTTCTGAAAGAAATTCCGGAGGAACTGATCAATCACCGGGGAGGTTTCCAGCCTCGCAGTGACCGACAGGTACCCGGCTATTCTCAATCGGTTCGCCGCCCCATGCCGAAGAAGCCGCATCCTCTCAGCAACTATGCGCCCCCTGCGGAAGTAAAGCTTCCGGACTTGAATCAGGGAGATATGGTCATGCACTCGGCGTTCGGACGGGGAATGGTCCTGACGGTTATGAAAATGGGCGGTGACGCCCTGCTGGAAATTGCGTTTGATAATATCGGAACAAAAAAGCTGATGCTGAAAACCGCTGCGGCATATCTGAAAAAGATTTCCTGAGCCGGAATATATGCATCCTCTCCGGCATAGTGTTTGCCGGAGGGGATGGGCATGGCACGAAAATTGCGTCGTTTACTGGGAGTGCTCATATTTTTGATCGCACTTGCCATGTCCGCATTTGTTCTGCTGCGTGGAAAATTTCGCCCGGTTATCCAGAGCCTTGCAGAAACACAGGTAAAAAATGTAACCTCGGATCTGGCAAACGATGCTCTCGCAAAGCAGATCGCCGAAGGAAATATTGCATACGACCGCATGGTATATTTTGAAAAGGATCTGAATGGACGGATCACGGCACTGAAAACCAACATCGGGGAAATCAACCGGATGAAAACGGATGTTCTGAATCTGATTAACGATGAAATCCTGTCGCTGGATACTTCGGATATTGGAATTCCTCTTGGAAGTCTGCTTCTTCCGGAATTTTTTTCGGGAAAGGGTCCGGTTATTCCCATTCGGATTCTGTCTATCCGGAACAGTGATGCAGTCTTTGACAGCAGCTTTTCTCAGGCGGGAATCAATCAGACCCTCCACCGGCTGAATATGCAGGTAAGTGTGGATGTGTCCGTGCTCATTTTGGGACAGACAAGCAACTTTACGGTAAACAGTGGGGTCGTGGTGGCAGAAACCGTGATTGTGGGCGAGGTTCCGGATACTTTTTTACAAACAGGAGGATCACATGGAAGCGAAAAAGAGAATTGAAGAGCTGACAGCCCTTCTGCAGGATGCAAATTACCGATATTATGTGCTGGACGATCCACACATGCCAGACTTTGAATATGACCGGCTTATGCGTGAGCTGGAAGAGCTGGAACAGGCCAATCCGGAGCTTGCCAGCCCGGATTCCCCAACCCGCCGGGTTGGGGGAGAGGCACTCAGCAAATTTCAGGAGGTTGTACATCCGGTTCCCCTGATGAGCCTGCAGGATGTTTTCAGCATGGAAGAGTTGGCAGATTTTCTGGAAAAGACACGGGATGGAGCGGACATTCCGTTTTCTGTGGAACCGAAAATTGACGGCCTTTCCGTGGCGTTGGAATATGAGAACGGTCGATTTATTCGGGGTGCGACTCGTGGGGATGGCAATGTGGGCGAGGACGTAACAGAAAACCTGAAAACCATTCGATCGATTCCCATGACTTTGGAGTCTGCGCCGTCCCGCCTTATTGTACGGGGCGAGGTGTATATGCCGAAAAAAAGCTTCGAAAAGCTGAATGCTGCGCAGGAAGCCGCAGGGAAGCCTCCTTTTGCCAATCCGCGGAATGCTGCCGCCGGTTCGCTGCGTCAACTGGATCCTAAAATTGCTGCAAAACGCGGGCTGGATATTTTGATTTTCAATATTCAGCTGTCGGAAGGGGTTTCTTTTATCAGCCACAGTCAGTCGCTGGAATACCTTAAAAGTCTTCGGTTCAAGGTGATCCCTTATCGGCTTTTGTCCTCCGTAAAGGACATTCAGCAGGAAGTAGCGGCAATTAATGACCGGAGGGAAAATCTGCCCTGCGATATTGACGGAGCTGTCGTTAAGGTAGATGATCTGGTGCTTCGGGAACGGCTGGGAACTACTGCCAAGTTCCCCCGCTGGGCTGCCGCTTATAAATATCCGCCTGAAATCAAAGAAACGCTTGTGGAGGATATTCTGGTGCAGGTTGGCCGCACCGGGGTACTGACGCCGAAGGCAGTCGTTCGTCCGGTGCGTCTTGCGGGAACTACAGTCACAAATGCGACCCTTCATAATCAGGACTTTATTTCCCAAAGGGATATTCGTATCGGAGATACGGTCCGAATTCGGAAAGCCGGAGAGATTATTCCGGAAATTCTGGATGTTGTGCTGTCCAAACGTCCTGATGACAGTCAGCCTTATACGCTGCCGGATCGGTGCCCCGTATGCGGTGCTCCGGTAGAGCGGGATGAGGACGGCGCGTTCCTCCGGTGCACAGGCGCGGAGTGTCCGGCGCAGCTCAGCCGGAACATTGCCCACTTTGTAAGCCGGGATGCCATGGATATTGATGGTCTTGGGTCCGCGATTGTAGATGCACTGATAGAAAAAGGATTGGTGAAATCCCCCGGGGATATTTATGACCTTACGGAGGACGAGATATCCTGCCTGTGGAAATCCGGAAAAACGGCTGCGCGAAAGCTGATTTCCGCGATTGAAGCAAGCAAACAGCAGGACCTCGGCAGGCTGATTTACGCTTTGGGAATCCGACAGGTCGGTGCAAAAACCGGAAAAATACTTGCGTCCCATTTCGGCAGCATGGATGCGCTGATGGATGCGGAACTGGACGAGCTTACTCAGGTACCGGACATTGGGGAAGTTACGGGGAAAAGTATCTGGGAATGGTTCCGTCAGGAACAGTCCATTCATTTGATTCACCGACTTCGGGAAGCCGGTTTGAACTTTACCTGCACCCGAACGGTGACGGACGATCGTTTCGCCGGGAAAACCATTGTTCTGACAGGTACCCTCAGCCGCTTTACACGTGAGGAAGCTACCGAAAAAATTGAACTGTTTGGAGGAAAGACATCCGGCTCTGTCTCAAAAAGAACGAGCTTTGTTGTTTCCGGTGAAAATGCAGGGTCCAAAGAACGAAAGGCCAGAGAACTGGGAATTCCGGTCCTTTCGGAAGACGATTTTCTGGAAATGCTGAAATAACAGACATCCACCGATCGCACTGGATCGGTGGATGTCTGTTTAAAGAGAAAAATCTTCTTCTTCAAATTTTGAAAAATCCATGGCTTTTGGCTTCGGCGGAATTCGCTTGCATGGGTCATATCGGAAACGAAAGCACCGCTCCTCCCCCCGCCGGATTCCCCGTTTACTGCAAAGAACCAGCCCATCCTCAATAGGCGCACAATGAACGCAGTAGGCGCAGCAATGGGGAACTTTTTTTCGAAAAAGCATGGAAAATACCTCCTGACAGGAAACGAATAACACATTTTTACACATTATACACTGGATTCCCGGAAAAAGCTACTCCCTTTTTTCGGAAAAGGAAAATGCAGATTGCAATCACTCCAACGGCAGCGTACCACATACCGCCATAGACCGCGGCACAGGCGAGAATACCGGCAAATACGCTCTGGGTGATTTTCCCGAGCAGGCAGGGCAGGAGCGGCAGCTGCCCAAGTACAGATGCAGTCTGCATCTGTACGCATAGCCCGCCAAAGGACAGAAGGAAAGCCGCAGCTACGAAGCGGATTCCGAAATCTCCTAATTGGGCAAGCTCCGCACAGCCGCTGCTCAGTTCCAGAACTCCGGATATTACAACCTGAATGGGATTGGGAAGAAGCCAGAGGAACCATCGCGTCAAAAATGCATAAACAGTTCGAAATATAATGATCCAGCCGCAAACCCCACCCATTGTACGGATAGCGCCGGACATGGCTTTTACAGGGGAAGAAGGCTGCCTGGCGGTCAGAGCGACCCGCTTACCCGTGGGAGTGGTGAGCGTGGAAACGCACCATGCGCTCAGTAGAATAATCCCCCACAAAAGCCAGGCGTACAGTTGACTGTCGAGACATGGCGCAACCATCCCAAATAAAAATGCGGGCCCGGGCTGATTGCAGAAAGAAAGCAATCGGCACGCATCCTCTTTGGACATTCTTCCTTCCTGACAAGCGCAGGAAATCTCTTTTGCGCCAACCGGGTATCCCCCAAGCAGGGAACACACCAGAAGCGATTCAGCACCATGAGGCACACGGAACAGTTTTCCCGGGATCCGCAGCAGGTGTGCGGAGGTCCCCCAGATGGAAGATACCAACAGGTCAGACAAAATAAAGAAGGGAAACAGGGACGGGATCACCGAGCGAAGGCACAGCTCTATCCCATCGGTGGCTCCTGCAAGTGCGGTTTTTCCGTCCAAAATCAATACAAGGATCCCAATTCCAATGAGAATCTGCTTTGCATACCCTTTCCTTTGCACGGAAAATCACCTCACAAGAATCTATGCAACTCACATCCGGCCCATTCATATACTTTTGCAAAGGGGGGGCAGCATGAAAGCGGTACAAATTTTTGAAAAACTGATGGATACGGCAGATCTTCCGGGAGAACCGCTGCCGGGGCAATGTGTTGTGGAGTTGGCAGGAGATTGCAGAGTGCTGATTGAAAACCATGAAGGCGTGACACAGTACAGTCCTGAGAAAATAGGGGTTCGGGTGAACTATGGCATCGTATGTATTTCCGGGTGTGACCTCAATTTGAAACAAATGACAAAGGAACGGCTGGTGATTGCCGGGAAAATCGACTGTGTGAGCCTGCTCAGGGGAGGGAAAGTATGAACCTGTGGGATTCCATCTCCGGAATGATGAATGTGGAACTGACCAGTGCGGATCCGGAAGCCGCACTGGCGGCAGCCGCGGAGCAGGGCATCGCCATTGGGCAGATTGTAAGAAAGGAACCGCTGATTCTTACGTTTTGGATCAGGCGTTGGGACGTTCCGGTACTGCAAAGACTTTGCGAAAAAAGAGGAGACCGCTTGAAATTGTCCCGCCATGCGGGAATTTACTGGAAAGTCCGGCACTTTTTCAAACGTCCGATCCTGCTTCTGACGATTCTTTTGCTTCTGTTCCTTACGCTCTGGCTGCCAACCAGAGTCCTGTTTATTCGGGTCGAGGGAAATTGTTATGTTCCGGCAAAGAAAATTCTGGAGACAGCGGAAGCGCTGGGAATCCGCTTTTGCGCATCCAGGAGAGAAATTCGCAGTGAGCAAATGAAAAATGCCTTGCTTGGCGAAATTCCGGAACTGCAGTGGGCAGGAATCAATACCAGAGGCTGTACCGCGGTTATTTCCGTCAGGGAGAGACCGGTTGAGGAAAAGACAGAACAGGAAAGTCCCTTCATCAGGAGCATCGCGGCATCGCGGGATGGTATCATTGTTTCCTGCAATGTGTGGGAGGGAACCGGAAAATGTGTTCCCGGACAGGCTGTGCAGAGGGGGGAGATCTTAATTTCCGGTTTCACGGACTGCGGCATCTGCATCCGTGCAGTCCGTGCAAGAGGGGAAGTATATGCCCGTACCGGCCGGGAAATTTGTGCGTGGATCCCGTCTCAGTGGCAAACCCGGCGGCATGCCGCAGCCACGGATCGTTGTCTGACCCTGATTCTGGGAAAAAAACGGATAAATTTATGGAAAGGGAGTGGAATTTTGGAGGGGAGTTGTGATAGAATAGAAAAAGAATATCCGCTTGTGCTTCCGGGTGGGTTTCGGCTTCCGGTTTCCGTCGCAGTTGAAGAGTTGACATATTATGATACCGGGAATACATCTCTTGATGAAGCCTCTGCCGGGAACATCCTCTCATCTTTTTCTGAAGTCTACCTTTCCAATCAGATGACAGGCGGGCAAATTCTTTCCGGAGAAACGTCAATTGCAGCAAATGATACCGGATTTTTCCTTACCGGGCAGTACAGCTGTCTGGAAATGATCGGCAGACCATATGCCGAAAAGCTGGGTGATAACTATGGGGAATCAAGTTGAACGAATGGTAAATGCGGACCGAGTGGATGATCTGATTGCGGTTTTCGGATCCTTTGATGAGAATATCCGCAGGATCGAAGAGGCATTGAATGTCCGTATTGTGAACCGGGGAACGGATCTGAAAATTACCGGGGACGAAGAGATGGCAGATAAAGCAGTACGAACGCTGGAAAGCCTGCTCTCTCTTGCCTCCCGAGGGGAAACCATTGATGAACAGCGGGTCCGCTATCTGATTACTCTTGTAAATGAGGGAAACGAACAGCTGGTCAATCAGTGGGGCAAGGATGTGGTTTGCATCACGGCCAAGGGGAAACCGATCAAGGCAAAAACCGTTGGCCAGCAGACCTATATGAAAGCAATTCTGAATAACACCGTGACCATTGGTGTTGGACCTGCCGGAACGGGAAAAACCTATCTGGCCGTTGCGGCGGCAGTTGCCGCATTTCGGGAAAGAAGCGTAAACCGGATTATTCTGACGAGACCTGCCGTGGAGGCAGGGGAGCGACTGGGGTTTCTTCCCGGCGATCTGCAAAATAAGGTGGATCCCTATCTGCGCCCTCTGTATGATGCCCTGTACGACATGTTGGGAGCGGAAACATTCCAGAAGTATCAGGAGCGCGGCTCCATTGAAGTCGCGCCTCTTGCCTACATGCGTGGCAGAACGCTGGATGACAGCTTTATTATTCTTGATGAAGCGCAGAACACGACCCGGGAGCAGATGAAAATGTTCCTGACACGATTGGGCTTCGGTTCCAAAATCGTAATTACAGGCGACGCAACGCAGATCGATCTTCCGGAGGATAAGGTTTCCGGACTGAAGGACGCCATCCGGGTTTTGGATGGCGTTAAGGATATTGCCATATGCAGATTGACCAGTGCCGATGTAGTCCGCCATGCACTGGTTCAGGAAATCATCAGCGCCTATGAACGTGCAGACAGAAAAAAACAGGAGATCAGAAAGCCTGCCCGGGATTTTCACGGGCAGTATCAGAGGAAGAACAAATGAAACATAAAATCAATCTGGTATTTGAAGAACTGAGCCTGCGACGGCTTACGGTACCCCTGATTATTCGAACCTGTATCCGGGATACACTGAAGGAGGAGGGCGTCAAGGTTCCGTGTGAAATCAATGTATTGATTACGGACAACGCTGGAATTCAAACCATTAATCGGGAAAGCCGCAAGATCGACAGCCCTACGGATGTATTGAGCTTCCCCATGTTTTCCTTTGTTCCCGGAGAACTCCCGGAGGACTGGGGAGAATATCTGGATCCGGAGACGGGACTTTGCCCACTGGGGGACATGTGTATCTCACTGGAACGTGCCGAGGCACAGGCAAAAGAGTTTGGGCACAGTCTCAGACGGGAAGTTGGGTATCTGACGATTCATTCCATGCTGCATCTGCTTGGATACGATCACATGGACGAGGGGCCCCAGAAACGGCAGATGCGTGCACGGGAAGAGGCCATTGCGGCTTCCATCCCCGGTATGACCAGAGAGGAAGATCGATAATGCAGACAAAAAGCACTATGATTACTATCGCCGGACGTCCCAATGTAGGAAAGTCCACACTGACCAATTATCTGGTAGGCGAAAAAATTGCAATCGTTTCCAACAAGCCCCAAACGACACGGAACCGGATCTGCGGTGTCCTGACCCGGGATAATACCCAGTTCGTTTTTGTGGACACGCCGGGCTACCATCGCCCCAGAACCAAGCTCGGAGATTATATGGTCAATGTGGCGCGGGAGTCCATTGCCGATGTGGATCTGACGCTGCTGGTTGTGGAACCGATCCCGGCGGTAGGACCTCAGGAGGAG
>OIYG01001670.1_pt1 | contig 16002 bp, 17 predicted proteins | sample 1587861 | NCBI WGS metagenome assembly OIYG01 (sample SAMN03283272) | human gut metagenome | biome: human-associated habitat; material: feces | host: Homo sapiens | place: Peru | collected 2012 | reverse complement strand
AAGTAAGTGGAGATGAAAAACTACGTAGGATAGCTGAGCTTAAAGAGAAAGCTATACTTGATGAAAAAGCGGCACTAGACTATGCAACCGAAAAGGGCAGTGAGACTTTGATATCTAATATGTTTAAAAATGGTGCTACCATAGAAATTTTAGAAAAATTAACTGGATTAGATAGAAAGAAATTAGAAGAAATACAAAACAAATGTAAATAGCTATGGTAAATTAAAAACTTATACCAAATTAGTCGAGTAAAAAATCCTACTCGGCTAATTTATTGTTAGTAGCTTTGTTAAAATATGTTATTTTCGATTTTTTCGCCAAAAAGATATACTTTTCTACATTCTTTTGATATAATTTCAATGTATAATGAGGGTTATGTTATGAAGTTAAGTAGAATAATTTGTTTATTAGTACTAATTCTTTGCTTTTCAAGCATTGTTTTTGGTGTGGAATATAAAAGTGGGATAGAGAATTTCCCTGAAAGTTACAGACCGTATCTATATGCCTTGCAAGAAAAACATCCTAATTGGAAGTTTACTGCAATGTACACTGGACTTGATTGGAATACTGCAACAACACAAGAAAGCCATTTGTCTAGTAGAAGTAATAGACTCAGTGTAAGTTTAGCCCCGTCTTCATGGGATAAGGCATGGCATTACATATTATCCAATGGCGGAACAAATAGAGTTGAACAAGGATGGGTTACTGCTTCTGCAAATGCTGTTAAGTTTACAATGGATCCTAGAAACTTTTTGAATGAGAAAACTATATTCGAATTTGAGGAGCTTACGTATAATAAAGATATTCATACTTTAAAAGGTGTTGAGCAAATATTATATGGAACAGAGATGTCTAAAACTGTTACGGAAAATGGAGTTACTAAGTACGTTATAAAAGAGATAGAGTACTACAAGCCAACATCTGCAAATAATGTATTGAAAACAACTGTAGCGTTAAATTTAAGAAAATCTCCATCTGTTTCAGGTACTTTCATTACAACCATAAGTAAAGGAACTACAGTTACAACAATAGAGTATACTGCAGCAACTGAAGGTAAGAGAACGTGGGCGAAAGTTAGATTAAGTAATGGCATTGAAGGATATGCATGTAGAATTGATGAAGATGGAACATATAACATGGTTAATGCAGGAAATACTACAACTGAGTACGTGAAGTATATAGATGTAAATGATCTTGATGGCGATGGTGATACAACAGATACATTAACTTATGCAGAGGCTTATATGATAGCTGCTAAGAAATCCGGTGTAAGTCCATATGCTTTGGCTCTTAGAACGAAAAATGAAACCGGATGTAAAATATCATCAAACGGCCAAATAAGCGGGAAACACAATGCGGCTGCAGGATACTATAATTATTATAGTATAGGTGCATATGGAGCAAATCCTATGGAAAATGGAGTGCTTTATGCAAAAGCACATGGTTGGGATAATCCAGTTAAAGCAATGATAGAAGGTGCTAAGTTTTGGGGAGAATCATATATCTTAGCAAAACAAAATACACCGTATTTACAAAAATACAATGTTAATACAGAAACTAAAAATGGGTTATATTCACATCAATACATGACAGATATAACTTGTGTGTACAGAGAAGCAATTGGAATGTATGATACATATAGTTCACTAAAAATATTAAACAATGAGTTTACGTTTATAATCCCAGTATATAATAATATGCCAAATGAGCCTTATCACGTGTATTTGGATTATGAAGACTATTTTGAAAAAGATGTAGATACAGTTACTACGAATAAGGCAACGTCAATATACTCACTTGTACCAACTTCTGGTGGAATACAAAGAATTGAGATGTGTCAGGTGCTAGCAGGCACCAAGCTTACTAAGTTTGCTAGTGGTATGGCTTCGTCTTATGATAGAGTAAAATATACTGTAGATGGAGCAGACATGTATGGATTTGTTTTCTACACTAATTATGATTTAACAAAAACTGAAGATAACACGAAAATGCAAGTAATTGCATCTCCATGGGTAAGATTAAGATCAGCACCAAATACATCATCATCTCAAGTATGTTTACTTTATACAGGAGATATAGTTACAAGAATAGAAAAAAACAGTGCTGTCAATAGTACTGGTATATGGGATAAAGTAGTAACAGATAGTGGAAAAACTGGATATGTTTGTAGGGTATATAAAGATGGAGCAGATGTATACTTAAAGGAAGTGTCATATGTTAAAGTAGAAGGAGTTTCATTTGAAAAAGAGACATATGAGTTAAATATGGGCACGACTGTATCTCTTGTGGTAAATATAGCTCCAACTAATGCAAAGTACAAAGGAGTTACATTTAAATCAAGTGATGATAGTATTATAAAAGTAGATGAAAATGGTGTGGTTACGCCTATTAAAGCAGGTGAAGCAACTGTAACTGTTAAGACAAATGACCAGTTGAAGACTGCTACATGTAAAATTATAGTTAAGCCAGTTTTAGTTTCAGATAAGGAAAAATATATAGTTAAATTAGATGATAGTATAGATATAAAGCTAGAAGTTAAGGGAATAGAAAATGCTAATATACAAGTTAAAATTGAAGACGAAAATATAGCAAAATATGAAAACGGTAAAATAATTGGGTTAGCTATAGGAAATACAAAGGCACAAATTAGTGTAGCTGATGTAGAAGAGTTATCTAAAACAGTAGAACTTGAAGTAGTAGAAAAGATAAACGAAGAAGAACTTACAGTTGAGTTTGATAAAAGCTTAAAAAATACAGAAGGAACGCTAACGGGAATTAAACCAGAAACTAAAGTTGAAGACTTGCTTAAATGCATAAAGACCAATGGTTCTGTGAAGGTATATAATAGTGATGGAAAAGAAGTAACAGATGGAATAGTTGGAACTGATACAAAAATAGTAGTTGAGCTAAGTGGTAAAAAATCTGAATATGTAATTGTAGTTTGTGGGGATACAAATGGAGATGGTTTAATTAACTCAGCAGATCTTTTAAAAATAGTTAAATACTTAAAAAATGGTGGAGAAATAAATAAAAACGCAGCAGATGTAAATAAAGACAATGATATAAATTCAGCAGATCTTTTAAAAATAGTTAAGTATTTAAAGGGTACGGGAGAAATAGATTTTATATAGAGGTGAAATATGAAAAAATATATATTTAGTATATTTACAGTTTTATTGATGGTATTTTGTTTTACTGGAGTTTATGCCGCAAATGCTAGTATATCTTCAAGTAAAACGTCGGCTACAGTTGGAGATACTGTAACAGTTACGGTTACAGTAAATGCAGCTGCTTGGAACGTTTCAGTTTCAGGCGCTGCTAACGACAAAATAGTTGGATTTAACAGTGATGGAGAAAATCAAACAACAACTAAGCAATACACAATAGATACTTCAAAAGCCGGAACCTATACGGTTAAAATATCTGGAGATATAACAGATGGGGTTACTGATGCAAACACATCAGTAAGCGGTAGTACAACTATAACAGTGAAAGCTAAAGAGCAAAATAATACATCTGGTGGAAACAATAATGGTAGCAATAGTGGTGGAAATCAAACATATGTTAAATCTGGTGATGCTACGCTTAAAGCGTTGAAGCTAGATATAGAAGGTTTATCTCCTTCTTTTAGCAGATATACATATACATACACGTTATCTGTTGGAAATAATATAGATAGCATTAGAGTGACAGCATCTACTAATCACAGCAAAGCTAAATATAGTGTAAGTGGTAATACAAATTTAAAAAATGGAGATAACAATATATATGTTACTGTAACCGCTGAAAATGGAACTACTAGAACATATAAAATTATAGTTACAAAGGCAGATAATCCTGAGAAAGCAAATGCATATCTTAAAAATATAATAGTTGGTAATGTTAAATTTAAAACAGAGTTTTCTAGAGAAACAATGACATATGAATTAGAGGACATTGAAGGTGATATAAATAGCTTAGATATATCCGTTTTCCCTGAAAACCAAAATGCTACGTTTGAAATTAAAGGAAACGAAAACTTAAAAGTCGGTTTAAATGAAATTAAAATACTAGTTACTGCTGAAGATAAAAAGACAACAAAAGAATATACATTAAGTGTAAATAAGTTGGAGACTAAAAAAGATGATAGCGAACCTGATAAAGTTGAAGACCAAAATAATTTAGCAACTACAAATGGTGAATATATTTCAGGTAAAATAAAAGAAGATTCTGAAACTCAATTGTTAATATTAGTATATATTCTTGCAGTAGTTGAGTTTTTTGAAATATTATATTTATTTTTCCAATTAAGAGACAAAAATAAAGAGAATGATTCTTTAGATTTTGTAGAGCCAGATGTTAAAGATGACAGGGCTGAGAAAAGAAGAGGAAAAAATAAAGAAATGCAAGAAGAAAATAGTGACATTAAAGACAATAACAATGAAGAATAATGAAAGAAAGCAAAGGGAATTTTAACCCTTTGCTTTCTTTGCTCTGCACATAGTATTAAGTTCGCATATATCACATTTTGGATTCCTTGCAACACATATAGTTTTTCCATGCATTACAAGTATATGATTTATATCTTTCCACATACTTTTAGGAATTTTTCTCATTAAGTCTTTTTCAATAATCTTGACGTCATCACTGTTAGTAAATCCGATTTTTTTAGAAAGTCTAGTTACATGAGTGTCTACAGCAATACCTTCTGTTATTTTAAAACATTCGTTTAATATAATGTTAGCACTTTTTCTGCCTATTCCTGGTATCGTAGTTAACTCTTGCATTGAATGGGGAACTTCACTATTAAAGTTTGTAATTAAGACTTGGCAAGCATCCACTATGTGGCGTGCTTTATTATTTGGAAAACTACAAGATCTAATTATTTCATATACATTTCCTACGCCAGCTTGTACAATAGCTTGAGGTGTAGGGTATTTTTCGGTTAATTTTGGCCTTATAACGTTTACTCGTTCATCAGTACATTGTGCTGCAAGAATTAGTGACAGCATAAGTTCGAATGGAGTTGAGTAGTTAAGACCACATTGAGGTGTAGGGTACATTTTGTTTAGTGTATCTAACACAATAGTTATATCATCAGAACTTAATAATTTACTCCTCATACACATTATCTCCTTATCTGTAACAAAACTATTATTTAAACATAGTATATATTAAGTTTACAAGATATATTGTACAATAAACTGTAAAATAAGTCTAGGGGGAGAGATATGTTTATACGGAGCTTTCAGAAAGACTATAGGACTATTTTTAATAGCATTTGGTATAGGAGCCGTAGTTGCGTTATTTTTACCCTTATGGCTTTGGGTAATAATAGTAGCCGGGGTAATGATGATATTTGGATTTATCTGGCTATTTTGTTAGGGGGAATTTTGATGAGAATAGTTGTTTTAAAACCAAAGGGATTCATTAGATTTGTTTTAAAAAAGATGTTCAAAATTTAATACATATTTCAAACAAACTCAAGGTATTGGGTTTGTTTTTTGTACTTTTTGTGGTAATATATTACTAAATCTAAGGGAGAAACGTGTTTTATGAAAAATTATTACAAGATACTTGAGGTGGATAAGAAGGCTTCTAACAAAATTATAAAAGGAGTATATAAATTACATATTAAAGAAAATCATCCGGATTTATTTCAAGGACCCGAAAAAGAGTTGGCGGAGGAGAGACTAAAAGAGATTAATGAAGCATATGAAGTTTTAAATAACGACGTTAAGAGAAAAAAATATGATGAGTTATTAGAACAAGAAGAAAAAGATGAAATCTCATTCCTTAAAGAGGAAAATAATATTTTAAAAAGTACCTTGAAGAACAATAAAGTAACAGAAGAATACGAAGATGAGTGTGAAGATATACATTATTCTAGAGAATATGTGCCTGATGAACAGACTACTTATATGAATAACGCTAAATATATAACAAAGTTGCTTGGAAAAGAAAGATTAGTTAAAATTGTGATGACTATATGTATAGTGATTGCTGCAAGTGTTGGAATATATAAATCAACAGGATTCAATTTGCTTAAAGTACTTTGGAATGCAATTATAAGCGCATTTAGCTAGGCGTAATAATATATTGAAAATTCGCATAAATAATAGTATAATATACCAAAACATTGAAACTCTTATAAAAATTTATAATGGGGGATTTTAATATGAAAGACAAAAAATGGAGAATCATTTTTGATTATGATGATACTTTAATACGGCATGACACTAAAAAAGAACTTATGTATATGGCAGAGTATTTGGGATTGAGCTACAATGACGAATTTCATAGACAATTTTCTTCATTTTATACAGAAATGGGAAAATGGTTACCAAGAGGAAAAATCACTAGAAGAAAAATTGAATCGTGCATTTTTAACTCTATACCACTTATTTGGCAAAATGGAATGGGGCTTGTTGAGTTCTTTGAAGCTGAAAAATATAAAGAAGAAAAACTTAACTTGGTAATAGAAGGTACAGAGGAAGTTTTAGAATACTTAAAACAAAGAGGATACTATTTGTGTATACTTACCAATGGATTTCAAGCAGAACAAGCAAATAGTCTTAAGTTACAAGGACTTTCAGATTATTTTGAAAGAGTTTACACGTGGGATGATTATTATGCCAAGCCAGATAAAAGAGCTTTTTATAGGGCTTTGGCAAATACTCAGCCAGAAGAAAACGTAATGATAGGTAATAATATATTACATGATATTATTCCAGCTAAAGAAATAGGAATTTATACATTTGGTATACATTTAAAAGATGAATCAAAGAAGTTGGCCATGCCGGATAAAGAACTACAAAGTTTAATTGAACTAAAACAATATTTATAAGAGGCGTAATGCCTCTTTTTCTTTTTTACGTTTTGCAACATTGCAACAAATGCAACTTTTAAAACTATACTATTGCAAACAGTAAAGTTTTAGTATAGAATATTTATGAAATAGAGGAGAAAATAAATGAAGCTAATGGAAAATAATATAACTGGGAGAGGACAAAAAAGTCTAAATAGTTATTTTCAAGACCAAATAAGATTGGCTTATGTTTTGATACGTTAAAAAGTGCGTGTAAGTCATAGGTCTTTTTGTGAGCATTTGTTTTACAACTGTATTTTAAAAACAAAAGAATAGGAGGAATATTAAAAATGAGAAAGAAAAATGCGATATCGCTTATTGTACTTGTAATAACAATAATAGTTATGGCAATACTAGCAGCAACAGTAATCATAACATTGTCTAATACAAATATAATAAATAAGGCAAATGATGCTGTTGAAAAAAATAACTTGAAATCTGCGGAGGAGAAAGCTAGTGTGGCGTACGCTAATTGGAAACTTGAACATAGTTCAGATGAATTAACCAATATTGCGGATTTAGAACCATATGGTTTTTCAAGTAGTGATGTGCCTGATGGTTATAATGTTTCAGTAGTAAGTGGAGTAGTAAAAATCAGCAAATTAAATGTTTGGGATGGTACAGTAGCCACATCTTTTGCAGTAGGAAGTGGTACAGAAGATGATCCATACCAGATATCTACAGGAGCAGAACTTGCTTACCTTGCAAGTATAGCTAATGCAGGAAAATCCAAAAATGGAGTTAAATATATTTTAGTATCTGATATAGATTTGGCTAACAGAGAATGGACTCCTATAGGTGTTAGTAGATTTGATAGCTTTTTTGATGGTAATGGTTATACAGTATATAACTTAAATGTTACTGGTACGAGAGAATATGCTGGTTTATTTGGTTGTGTAAATCTAAGTGGAGAGTGGCGGAAGTGATGGAGCAGTTCCTACTGCGGGTATAAAAAATGTAATTGTGTCAGGTGGAACTGTTGCAGGACAAAATGCAGGTGCTGTGGCGGGTAAGGCTAGTGCTGGTTCATTGAATTATATTGATGTTGCGAATTTAAGTAATATTGGAGTTAGCGTAACCGGTACTAAATATGCAGGAGGAGTAGTAGGCATTACTAGATATGTAGCACCAAGTGGATGTTCAAATACAGGAACTGTTACTTGTGTATCAGGCTATGCAGCTGGTATTAGCTGTGATACTGAAAATACATTTTTCGAAAATTGTCAGAATAAAGGAAATGTAACTGGTAAATATGCAGCAGGAATTGTTTCTATAACGTTTAATTCATATGACCCACAATATGGAGGGATAATATCTAAAAGTTATAATTATGGAACTATTCACGGAACGACTACAGCAGGAGCCATATTTGCTGTTGATGATAGTGCAACTGATGCTTTTATAACAAAGGTTAAGTCTGGAGCAGAAAGTGGTTCAAATGAAAATCGCGGAACAGCTACTGTTGATAATGGTGGAAAGTTGTTTAATTAAATTATATAAGAGGCGCAATGCCTCTTTTTTTAACATATGGTAAAAATTAACTAAATTTTATTATTTGCGGAAAAAATGTTGACAAATGTCGGCTTGCGAGTTAAAATAATAATGTATTCGTTATTTTGTATTATGACATGATTATTGTTGTTTGGTTTTATTTTGGTTTTAAAGTCTCTTTGAGGCTTTGAAATAAATTTAAAAAGAGGAGTTGCTTTAGCGGCAACAGATGAGAGGAATAAGTTCTGTATACGAATCAAATAGTTGTTCACTTCGAAAAATACTAATTGTGAGTTAGTATTTAACAAACCGGTATTCTTTATACGGTAAACATCATGTTGTTTACACGTAAAACGTCTATGTTGCTCCATCACCAATTGCACGAGATAACCAACCTCCTAACCTTTCTCGTTTTCCTCTTTTCCTCTTTCCGCCAGTTATTACTGGCGGTTTTCTTTTGCTATTTTGCTTGAAAATTATATAATTGTAATATATAATGTATTTGAAAATATAATATTGTAATAAAAGAGGTAAAATTATGTTAAAATTCTACAATACATTAACAAGAAAAAAGGATGAGTTTGTGCCACTAGAAGAGGGGTTAGTTAAAATTTATACTTGTGGTCCAACAGTATATAAAGATGCAACTATAGGGAATATGAAGTCGTTTATATTTATGGATACTTTGAGAAGAACGTTAAAGTATAATGGATATAAACTGCTTCATGCGATGAATATAACTGATGTTGGACATTTGGTATCTGATGGTGATGAAGGCGAAGACAAGATGTTGAAATCTGCAAGAGAAGAAAAGAAAACGCCTTTACAAATAGCAGAACTTTATACTAATAGATTTTTTGACGATTTAGATAGGCTAAATATAGATAAACCAGAAATAATATGCAAAGCAACTGACCATATTCAAGACATGATGAAGTTTGTTGAAAAACTAATAGAAAATGGATATGCTTATGAGACGTCAACTGCTATTTATTTTGATGTTTCTAAACTTGATCAATATGGAATTTTATCTGGTATTGATTTAAGATGTCAAAAGGCAGGAGCAAGAGTAGAAATAGATGAAGAAAAGAAGAATCCATATGATTTTGCACTTTGGATTAAAGCACCTGAAAATCATATAATGAAATGGGAAAGCCCATGGGGATTATGTTATCCAGGATGGCATATAGAGTGCTCAGCAATGAGTAATAAATATCTAGGCGAGCAGTTTGATATACATACTGGTGGAATAGATTTAGTGCCTACTCATCATGAAAATGAGATTGCACAAAGTAAGGGTTGCACAGGAAAGATTCCAGCAAGATATTGGATGCATTGCGAGTTTTTACTTATTGATGGAGGAAAAATGTCTAAAAGTCTTGGAAATGCATATTTAGTACAAGATTTAATAGATAGAGGCTACGATCCATTAAGTTATAAAATGCTTTGCTTTACTTCTCATTATAGAAATAAATTGAACTTTACATGGGAAGGATTAAGTAGTGCTCAAAATTCACTATTTAAGTTAAGAGAAGGATATGCAAAACATAGAGAAGGACATGATGAAATACCTCAAAATTTAATAGATGAATACAAAGAAAAGTTTTTAAATGCAATAAATGATGATTTAAATATACCTGTAGCTATGAGTGTAGTATGGGAGATTATTAAGCGTACAGAAAAGTCTAGTAAATTGGCAGATTTGCTATTAGATTTTGATAGAGTTTTAGGCGTGAAAATAGATGAGCCTGTTATAAGAAAAGAAGAAAATTTACCTGAAGAAATAACTGAATTAGTAGAACAAAGAAAACTTGCTAGACAAAATAAAAATTTTGGAGAATCAGACAGAATACGTGATGTGTTAGCATCAAAAGGTTATAAAGTAATTGACTCAAAAGAAGGACAAAAGATAGAGAAGATATAAAGGGGTGTTTTTATGCCGATACTTGATAAGTCAAATAAGGTACAAGTGGCAAAATATTTAGAATTTTTGCAAGGCAAGGAGAACATATCAATAACTCAAAATTTTGACTTTCTATCTTCAGATAAGAATAATAACTTTGAGATAGTCTACTTAGAGAAAAACGGACACTTTATTGCTTCCATGGCACTTAGTATAATCTGTGTAGGTAAAAAATATAGCATATTGTATTGCTGCAAAAATCCAGTATGTGATGTATATAACTTAAAAGAGGTAAATGAACTTGTCGAAGAAGCAAATGTGTTAGTTAATAAATATAACGCAATAATGTTTGTTATGGATCCTGAGATAGAGTATGATGAAAAGCTTATAAAACTTTACAAAAGAAAAGGTTTCAAAGTGTACTCTAAATTGTCTATTAAAGCTTTGGAAAATTCTCCAAGTAACTGCATGAAGTTGAATTTAAGAGAAATTGATGAAAAAAATATATTAGATAGCTTACAAGATAAAATTAGATATTATGTAGAAACTGCAGAAAAAAGAAATGTGCATATTAAGGTGTCTACAACGCAAAGAGAGTTAAATAAGTTTATAAAAATGTATGAAAAAGAGAGCTTGCCTGGATTTGAAGACATAAAGAGATTTCAAACGTATAAGAACTTACTTAAGGAATTTGATGATGATATTATTAGAGTCTATATAGCTAGTGTAGATAGTACTCCTCTTGCAGCAGCAATAGTCTGTAAATACAAGGAAACTGTCAAGTGTTTGGAAGAGGTTTGCGTGTCTGATTCCTCTAGTATATTTTGTAGAGCAAAAATGCATTATGAGATAATTAAATGGGGAATAAACAGTGGAGCTTCGTTTTATGATATGGGAAAAGCTGATGAAAAAGATAATAGATTTAAAGAAGGATTTGCCACAAAGGAAGGATTTACTAAGTATATAGGAAAAGTTTGTAAAGTATATAATAGATTACCGTTGCTATTTTTGAAAATAAAAGGGGGAAACGTATGAATTTAAGTCAGGCAGAAGAAATATTAAAAAAACATAACCAAGAGCATATATTGAGTTTTTGGAATAAATTAGAAGAAAATGAAAAAAATTCGTTATTGGAACAAGTTGAAAATATAGACTTTAATTTGTTGGATGAATTGTACAAGCTGGCAACTTCAAATAATGATAAGAAATTAGACAATATATCGCCTCTTAGTGCAATTAAAAAAGATGAATTAGAAAACGTAGAATATCTAACTTGTGTTGGTGAGAAAAGTATAAAGGAAGGTAAACTTGCTTTTGTTACCATGGCAGGAGGACAGGGAACAAGGCTTGGCTTTAATGGTCCAAAGGGAGCATATATATTGGATGTAAAGAATAACAAATCATTATTTGAGCTTTTATGCGACACCTTAAAAGATGCTAGAAAAAAATATAATGTAACAATTCCATGGTACATAATGACAAGTAGAGAAAATAACAAGCAAACAATGGATTTTTTTAAGGATAATGATTTTTTTGATTACGGCAAAGAGAATATTTTCTTTTTTGTTCAAGGAGAAATGCCAATGCTTTTGGAAAACGGAAGATGCGTTTTAGAAACTTGTGGTAAGATTAAGGAAGCATCAGATGGACATGGTGGAGTTTTTAAAGCGCTAGGTAAAAGTAAAGCATTGCAAGATATGAAAAGAAGAGAAGTTAAGTGGATTTTTATTGGAGGAGTGGATAATTGCTTGCTTAAGATGGTAGATCCATTGCTTATTGGTCTGTGTGAAAACGGAAATTATCTTTTAGCATCAAAAACTATAACAAAAAGAAATCCCGAGGAAAAAGTTGGAGTATTTTGTAAGAGTAATGGAAGACCCTATGTTATTGAATATTCCGAAATAAGCGAGGATATGGCAAATCTGAGGGATGAGAAGAAAAATCTTGTTTATGGACAATCTCATATATTATGTAATATGTTTAATATTGAACTTTTAGATAGAATGAAGGATAGTCCATTACCTTATCACGTAGCACATAAAAAAACAAATTATATTGATGAAAAGGGAAATGAATGTGTGCCAGATAAGCCTAATGCATATAAATTTGAGTCGTTTATATTTGATGCATTTGGTATGGCAGAAGATATATTGTTGTTAGAAACAAAAAGGGAAGCAGAGTTTGCACCTGTTAAAAATAGTGAGGGAGAAGATAGTCCTGAAACTGCGTTAAAACTTCTTAATGAATATAGGAATTTAGTGGGGGAAAATAATAATGTTTAATAAAAGACAAGATGGGAGACTAATTAAGTCTACATATCCATTGTATAAAATAATACCGTATTTAATGAAAACGAGGAATGATTCGCAAGTATATTATGAGGATAAAATTGAAATAGAAAAATTAGAAGAGTATATAAAGAAAAAAAGAGATGAAGGAATTAAAATATCTCATTTAGATGTTGTAACATCTGCAATATCTAGAGTAGCATTAGAACGTCCTGGAATAAACAGATTTGTAATGAATAATAGGTTATACGCAAGAAAGTATCTTACAGTTTCCTTGGCACTTAAGAAAAGGCTTGAGGACGACGGAATTGAAACAACTGTAAAATTTAAAATAAAACCAACAGACACTATATTAGATACAGCTAAACAGATTCAAGAGACAGTTTATGAAAATAAACAAATTACAAGAGCTAATAGCACAGATAAATTAGCTGCTAAAATAATGAGCCTACCTAACTTTTTAATAGCAGGTGCTGTTAATTTTATAATGTGGATGGACAAACACAATATGTTGCCTAAAGCTGTAATAGATGCATCCCCTTTTCATACTAGTATATTTGTTACTAATATGGGTTCATTAGGAATAGATTCAATATATCACCACATATATAATTTTGGAACAACAAGTGTATTTTTGGCAATGGGAATGAAAAGAGAAGAATATGATCACGATTTGGGTAGAAATAAAAAATATATAAGTTTCAAATTTGTATGTGATGAGAGAATATGTGACGGGTTATATTACGCAAGATCGTTTTCTGCATTTAGAAGATATATTTTAAATCCTGAATTACTAGAGGTACCTAGTAAGGCTGTTAAGGAGGATATTAAGTAATTGGCAAAAACAAAGGTAGTATTTTTTTGTAAAGAGTGTGGTTATGAAAGTCCAAAGTGGCTTGGTCGTTGTCCAGGATGTGAAGCATGGAATTCTTTTACTGAGGAAAAGGTAATAGAAAAAAAAGATAGTACTATTAGAAATCAAGTGGTAAAATCAGAAGTTCAGAAATTAAGTGAAATAGAGGTTAAGGACAGGGCAAGATTTGATACTGGTTATGACGAGTTAAACAGAGTATTAGGTGGTGGAATTGTTGACGGGTCATTGATTTTACTTGGTGGAGAACCTGGAATTGGTAAATCTACATTGATACTACAAATTTGTAACAATTTAGCTGAAAAGTTAGATGTATTGTATGTTTCAGGTGAAGAGTCAGCATTACAAGTAAAACTTAGAGCAGATAGACTTAAAATTGACAGACCAAATATATACTTTTTGGGAGAAACGAATATCTCTGAGATAGAAGAGGTAATATCTAAAAAATCTCCTAAAGTATGTATAATAGATTCAATACAAACGATGTATGATGAAGAAATATCTTCTGTTCCTGGTAGTGTATCTCAAGTAAGAGAGGTAACAGCTAGACTTATGAACATATCTAAAAGACTAGGAATAATTACTATTGTTATAGGTCATGTTACAAAAGATGGCAACATAGCTGGCCCAAGACTTTTAGAACACATGGTTGATGTAGTTTTATATATTGAAGGGGAAAGATTCTTTTCTCACAGGATTGTTAGAGGTGTAAAAAATAGATTTGGCTCCACTAATGAGATTGGTGTGTTTGAAATGCGTCAAGAGGGAATGTGCGAAGTTAAAAACATGTCGGAACTATTTTTATCTAAAGAAGAAATGGCGCCAGGTGTGGCAACGTGTGCTATACAAGAAGGAACTAGTACAATTTTGTTAGAAATTCAAGCTTTGAGTGCTACTTCATATTACAATATGCCAAGAAGAGTAGCAACAGGAGTAGATTTTAATAGGCTTAATATGATACTTGCAGTTATTGAAAAGATATGTAATGTCCAAGTTGGAAATAAAGATATATATGTAAATGTTACTGGCGGAATCAAGCTTAATGACACTTCTTCAGATTTGGCAGTTGCTATGGCTATAATTTCAAGTTATAAAAATGTTATACTTCCAAAAGGAACTGTATATATTGGTGAATTATCTCTAACTGGAGAAATACGTTGTGTAAGTGGATTAGAAAAAAGAATAAGTGAAATTAGAAAGTTAGGATTTAAGAAGGTATTGGTTCCAAAGTCTCAAGCCGAAAAATTGAATTGTGACTTTAAGGATATTAAGGTTGTCGGTATAAAAAGTATTTTAGAAGTTATACAGCCAGGGGAGAGTTTTTAAAGATTTTTAGACTACATATTTCTTTACAATTTTGAAAGTTTGTGGTATAATATTAGTGTAGTTGAGGAGATTACGAGCAAGGAGGGACGAGCATGTTTAGTATAGGAGATAAGATTGTTTATCCAATGCATGGTGCTGGTACGGTAGAATCAATAGAAGAGAAGGAAATGTTTGGTAAATCAGCAGAGTATTATATAATAAAGATGCCTATTGGCGATATGAAACTTATGGTTCCAACAGATTCTGCAGAAGAGATTGGTGTGCGTGAGGTGTCTTCAGCAAGTATTGCACCAGAAGTCTTATCTGTTTTGGAAAAGCCAAGAACACAAGACACGTATGAGAATAATTGGAGCAAAAGATATAGAAATAACGTTGAAAAAATAAAATCAGGAGATATATTAGAAGTCGCAGATGTAGTGAGAGATTTGTCACATAGACATATGGAAAGAGGACTTTCTACAGCAGAAAAGAAAATGCTTGCATCTGCTAAAGAAATTTTAATAAGTGAACTTTCATTAGCACAAGGATTGGATCACACAATAGTAGATAAAGAAGTAGAAGATAGAGTTTCATTCTCATTTGGATTAACTGAGAGCTCAGAAACTAAAGAAGTAGAAAAAGTGTAATTTAAAATTAAAAGGTGATAAAAAACTGGACAAGTCCAGTTTTTTGTTGTATACTTTGTCTTGCGAGGTAGTACATATGAATAAGGAAAAAACGTTAGGAAGAGCTAAAAAATTTATTTTAATTATTGGTGCAATATATGCAGTACTTACAGTACTTGCTTGTATTTCAGCAGTTAATGATATAAAAAACAGTTCAACAACAGACATTGGTATTGGCACGGTTTTTTCACTTATATGGTTCCAAGTATGTGTAGTTATATTTATGGTGACGACATATTGTATTTATTGTAAAAAAGGCAGCAAAGGTGTTATATTTGAGTTTATAATAGCTCTTGCACTTATTTTAAATGTCGTTATTAACATGGTAATTTCAGAAGCTACTAGTACATTGGTTTTCTTAAATTTTGTAATTCCAGTTGCTATGCTCATACATTCGTTTTTGTTTGTGTATGAAATATATATGCAAAATAAAGAAACAAAGATTAAAGATTTGTTTAATGTTAAATAGTGCAATGCACTAAATTTGCTGGTGTAGCTCAGTTGGCAGAGCAACAGATTCGTAACCTGTAGGTCGGCGGTTCGACTCCGCCCACCAGCTCCAGAAGCAAAAATCGTCGCACCAAAGCGATGTTAATGATTAAATCAATCAG
>OIYG01001668.1_pt1 | contig 16009 bp, 5 predicted proteins | sample 1587861 | NCBI WGS metagenome assembly OIYG01 (sample SAMN03283272) | human gut metagenome | biome: human-associated habitat; material: feces | host: Homo sapiens | place: Peru | collected 2012 | reverse complement strand
CACTTCCGCCGTTCGGTAAAAACGTAATTGTATAGACATTCGCCGTCCACTGGGCATAAAGCGTTACTGTTCCGTTCGGGGCTGCTGTCAGATTATTGACCAAAGCCTTATCGTCATATGATGTACCGCTCCCGTTTTTCGCCGTGTTCCAGCCTTGGAAAGTATATCCTTCTCTGCTGAATTTGTTTTCACTAAGATTCTTTGCAACGTCATATACCATGTCCATATCAGCCATTGAACCGTTTGCATCAGTTGCATTCTTATCAAAATGAATTTTATACTTGTTTGCCGTCCAAGTTGTATAAATATTGTACGTTCCGCCATTGCAGTCTTTATACATCCGGCTTACGGTCGAAGCGGAAAGAGTCTGGCCCTTATCATATACCTTTGCTCCGCCGGAGGTCTCTGACCAGCCGCTGAACGTATAACCCGTAAGAGTAGGTGCTGTCAGACTGATTGAAGATTCCACACCGAACTTAAGTACCTGAGGATTCGGTGTCGGGAGATTGCCGACTGTGCCTGCGGTTACCGCTCCTGCGCTGTCGTTCGGTCTGAAAGCATTGTATTTGAGATTGAATGTCTTAGGCGTCCAACGTGAATAGAGCTTAAATCCGTCCGTTGTACAAACATGATTGCCGACAGCGTTGCCGTTTGCGTCGGTATACGGTGTACCATCTGCGTCATACCAGCCGAGGAAGGTGAAGCCCTCACGGGTCGGTACATAAAGCTCGTCGTACTGTGCACCGTAGTCAATATCCTGATAATGAGAAACGATTTTCTCATTTCTTGAATTAAGGTCATTGACATAAACCGCTGTTGCGCTTGCCGAACCTGTTACCTTGCTGACCCAGCCAAGGTATGTGCTTGAATCGGCTACATACGCTCCGTCTGAGAATATCTCTGTTCTTTGAAGCGAAATATTGCCCAAGGTCAATGCACCCGGAACGGTTGAGTCGTCAACGCTGTTTTCGCTGAATCTTATCTGATAATAATTATCTGACGGAACAGTGAATTGCATTGCAATTGTACCGGATCCTGCCGGGACCTGGATATAAGCCGCTGCGAATGAAGTATAACTCGTTGAGGTTGCGTTCGGGTAGAAGAAGATAAACGGTGAAATTTTTGTGGCCGTTGTTGCCTGATAATCCATCAAAAGAGTGTACTTTTTGCCTGCCTCAAGCGTTGAACGGTAGCTTGACAAATTATCATAAGTATTTGTGTAGCAATCTGTCCCCGTCGGCTTGAGAGTAATCGTTCTTGCATCGGAGTCAAATGATGATGTGCCGTTAGCCGTATTCATGCCGTTTGAAGAAAGAACGATATTCCCGTTCGGGTCTTTAAGAACAATATTCTTGATATCCATATCCGCACGAAGTTCATTATAATTATTATAATATGCGAAATAGAATATCATGTTAAAGAAATATTGAGTTCCCGCTGTGAACGTGCGCTTCAACTCAACAGATTCATAACCGTCGGTAGTTTTTCTGTTTTCGGTATAGGAAACGCCCTGACCGCCGTTGTACCAATAGCCGTCATTAGTGCTGAATCCGAGAACAATCGAGTCATACTCGCTCTTTCCGGTAGTATCCTTTATATATGAATAGTAATCATTGATTCTGTATTCATATGTGAGTGTATATTCGCCTTCCACCGAAGCGGTGTAGGTGTCCGACTTAAAGGTATCAAAGACCTCATCTACACCGGCATCGACAATATGCTTTCGGTCGTACTTAACATTCAGAGCGGTATCTCCCTCAGTGTCCTTTGCAATTGAATATGAGAAATAATCATTCTCCTGATAGCTGAGAGGATTCTTCATTCCCGGAAGCTTACATGCCTTGTACGAATTCATAAAAGTATCAAATGCATTGTTGTTGCTTGCCTTCCTTACAAAATCGTCAAAGTTGAAATCGTTATCAAGAAGAAGCACCTTATCCGTCAGCGCCCAGTGCGCATAAACAGTCATGTCGCTGCTGCCCATTACAGATGAAGCCGTTACACGGTCGCCGCCGTCGGGAGCTGTGAACCAGCCGAGGAAGCGATGGTTTTCACGAACGGGCACAGGCATTGTGCCGATGCTGTGACCGTAGAACTGTTGAATTGCATTCGGTGAATAGGTTTGATTTGCCGAACCGCTTTCAACAAGCTCAATCTTAACCTTATAGTTATTGTATCTGACCGTGCCGTAGCTCGGGCTGTAGGTAAACACCTGAACAAATTCCGCATTCGCCGCCTGGTACGCATCGGGAGCAAGCGTCCTTGACGTTGTTGCCTGGTTTGCGGTTTGGTCAAAAACAAATCTGTCGCCGTAGGTTTCACCGCTTGCCTTGTAGCATCTGTTACCGTTCTTGTCGCAGATATCAAGTGTCAATGTAAGCGTGCCGCCGTCAAGTGTCTTTGAGCCGCTGACATAAACAACTCTGTATGTATAATTGGTATTTGCCTTGAGCTTGCCTGCAATCGGGAATCGGAAATATTCCGCGCCCGTTGTCGGTGTTCCGTTAAATGTAAACGTGCTGTCTGTTTGGTCGAATGTTGCCGTTACTCCGTTGCCGGGGCTTGAAGTAAATGTCGGAGAATAGAAATTATTTCCCGATTTATATGTTGTAGGCTGAGTGAGAAGGTTAACTCCGCTTGATCCGTCATTCGGGTCAAAATATATCTTGTTTTGATCAATGAAGTAGAAATTAACCATCGTCAGCGAAGTATCGTCGACTGCGGCAACCCACTCATAAGCTGTGGTATCCCCGTCAAACTTTGGAACAGTTGTTGTCTTAACTGTTGTTGTTCCGATAGTTACGGTTGACCCGGAATAGCTCATCGAATTGCTGTACAAATTGCTTGCAGAGAAAAATGTCGGAAGAGAAGCAAGCGTTTTGCCGTAATAATCCGACGGAGTTATTGACTCGTTCGTCAACGCACACTTGCCGACATATGTATATCCCTCGTATGTATCGGGAGTGAAATATACATTATCACGGGCGTCGTATGTTATTTCATACTGCTCGCCGCCCATGATCTCAACAATCTTGTACTGACCGTTATCAAGCTTTTCAAGTCCGAGGTTGTATTCACGGGCTGTGCATTTCGTTTTAAGAGATTTGCCGGCTATCAAATTGTCTATTGCCGAATTCAATTCATTAGCGATTGCGGCAATGGTTTTACTCGAATAAAAGCGTCCATCAAGCTTAACAAGTTCTTTATAAGCCCTTTCGTAATTGGTGCAAAACGTTGTAAATTCTGTTCCGCTATAGAAATAGCTGCTAAATGACGAGCCGTTATAAGTAATTCCGAGGTTTGGGAAATTGTTTTGCGCTCTCATTACCGCTTTGCGAAGATCGCCCTTATCGTTCTGATAAACTTTAATCGGCATAACTCCGGCGTTGGTGATTTTATCTGTGCTCTGAGAGTTGAAATATGTTGCTTTAACTTTATATACCTTTTCTGAACCGGCAGCCTTCATCAGTTCAATATCGACCGGGCCGTTATACTTTACGCCTTCGGCCTTATAGTCGCCCGGGGAATCAAATGAGCCCTCATTGGCTATTATTTTTTTATAATTGTAGTACAAAGTCCTTGCGCTGCCGAAATTGTTTTTACCTCTTTGATTTTCTGTTTGACTGACCGTTTCTTCCTTATCCGTTGCATCAGCTACATACCATGCACCTTTATCGGAACTTTTATCACTTGTGACAAATAGTCCTGCTGAAAGATTGGGTATATATTTCAGATTTGAATAACGGCTGGTATCAACATAAAGATAGGTTGTCGGAGCCGTCAGCCAAGTGTGGTTAGAGTTGGGATTTGTACCGCCCCAAAAACCTCCGTTGCCCTCAAAGTATTTTAAATATACAAAAGTCTTTCTCGGGAGATATGTGCTCGAACTTGTATTAAACCAATCATTAGGACTATTATTGGAAGCTGATGTACCGAACCAGTCCGGGAACTGGGCGTATAATTGGGTTCCCTTAACGCCAAGCGGTTTACTCGACTTAGCTGTTGACGAAAACGGAACCATACTTTTGTTTCCGCCGGAAACGCTGTTAGGATAACGGTCGCCGCCGGCTGCGTCACTGTGAACACCTGATACCCATGTAATGTTACCTGCATCATGGTTATCACCCGCTTCATTTCGGCTATCCATAGCTGTACCGGAAGGCTGAATATACGGTTTATACACATATGTATAGGCAACTGCCTGCTTTTCATATCCGTCAACCGCATCGGTATATTTAACCGTCCAGCGGATATAGTATCCCGTTGTTGCAGCCGTAAGAGATGGGCTGGTTGATTCTTGAGTAATGGTGGCTTTTTTATATACTCCGTCATCGCTAAAAGTCAGGCTTTTTATCGAGCCGCCCGAAATAACACTGCCGCTTGCGTTTAATGCTGTTGCGCTGAGCGAAACATTTTGGGTCGTATCAAGGTTTGCATATGAGAAATACACATAACCATTTGTATCATAGCTTTGCTTTGTTGTTGCCGCACCTGCGGTTGCTGTATTAACCGTATTCTGGATAAACCACTGGAAATTAGCTGATGATGATTTGTGGGAAGAATCAATGTTAGGAGCAAGGTAAATTGCTTCCGGAACATAAAAATACAAGGGAGCCGACAACGGAGTGGTTGTCTTCATGACCGTTTTTAGATTTGTCTGTGCCGTTGAGATGACAGATGTAGGGTCGGTATATGAGCCTGCCGCCGCAGTTGGTACGCAAAGCGTCTTGACATATGACTTAACATATCCCTCGATTGTCGACCAGTTGCTTGCCGATGTGTTGACGCCTGAGTTGAGGAACCGGCTGTAATATTTACGAGCCGTAGCTTTGCTGGTGAGGGTTGCATTGAGCCTTACTGTCGAAATACCGGAACAATACTCATCAAAACCGATAAGCGGATTAAAACGAAGAGAATATTCAAAACGGATATAAGTTGAATAAACATTATTGCTGAAGGAAGCAATCTGAAGCTCTGTTCCGCCCGATGTCGTCTTTTTAAGATTGTTCTTCGCTGTTGTAATATTACCGTCGAGCTTGTAAAGTCCACGAACCCATGAACGGTCGTTCTTTTCATTTCCACGGTCAACATCCGGGCAGTAGATCGTCGGAGCTGTGTTCTGACTGCCGGCATTGTTGTCAACGGTTTTGTTCTTTCTGAAATAATTTGCGGCATCGGAGGATGTGTAAGAAACATTTCTGATTGAGTTCAGGTAGTTCTGGTTTGCACCGCCGTCGGAATCGAACTCTACAAATCCGGCTCTGAGATTCGGAACCTGTTTGAAATTCGTATATCTCGACGTGTCGATCATGATATCTGCCGCCGCATATCCGTAGCCGTCACCGTCAGTGCTCGGCTTACCGCCGAAATAGCCTTTGCTGACCATATCGTCGGTTATCAGATTTATGGGGTTGTATGACTGTGAACTGTCCCACGGAGTATTATATATTCTCGAACCTTCGCCGAGATAGGTTCCGTTGGTTTTATGTTTTGCAAACGAGAGAAGCACACCCGAACCGTCCGGGTTGAAATAATTATTATCAATCGGCATATCAAGTCCTCTGGGGTAAAGGCTTGCATTGAAATTGATAAGCGGAGCTGTGAGAGTTGAGCCGGTGCTGATCCACTTGGATCCGACATTGCCGCCCTTTACGGCATCCACACCTGTTACAAACGAATAAGTCGTTGACTCAGCAGGGTTACCGTTTATGCCGCCGTAGGTTCCGTAATAATACTGTCTTGTTGTCATACCCGCCTGAGCGAGCAGCGGGAATTTAATACCCGTATAGGCATAGGTCGTGTACGAACCCGAAGCAGTCGTATACTCGATATTCCAGCGGATAATATACTGCTTGTTCTCCTCGAAATTCGCCATGGAAATGCTCTTGATTGTCTTTGTAACGGTTGACGAAGAAGCCGACAGCGACTTATCCGACGACATATATGAACCGTCAGTAAAAGCAACATTTGTTACCCTGTTTGCACTTGATGCATTGAGGTTTGCATCAAGAACGGTTATTGAAATAGTTAAACTTCTCGCCGTTGCACAGGAAAAGCTGAACACGCCGGTTTCGGAAGTCGGCTCGCTGACCGTGCCGCTCGACGTTGCATTCAGAAAATATTCCGAGTCCTTTCCGCCTGCCTTGATATAGACAAGCTCCGGCATAGAAATATTGTACTTTGCAAAGGTGCTGGAATCGTTTCCTGCCTCTGTAAGTGCATGGTCACTCTTGCTGACCAACGCTTCCGATATCACAGAACCGATATCGAAGAAGCAGAAGGTAGTCAAAAGCATAACAAGGCAGAGCAGTACGCTTACCGTACTCCTTCCGAGTTTTGAAGGCTTTCTTTTCATAATATTTACCTCCCATGGTTCATAAACGCACCGATACCCCATTGCACACAGCGCATTTTTATTCAAAAAAGTTTTGCTGAAATTAGATTGCGGCTCTTTTTAAGCCAATAACCTATTTTTCCAGTATATACATTATTATAATACCACAATTCAGCACAAAATTCAACTATAATTTTACTATTGTATAAGTCAATTTAGTATAAATAATGCACAAATTTTATTAAATTAAGTTTAAAATACATAATTATATAAAATTATTTTAATAGTGAATTATATTTTAAAGACATCAACCTCACAAGTATTACTATGGATTGATTTGCACTTTGGGTCTTTTTAATATCGGTGAAAAAAGGTAGGCAGAAAAATCGGAAACGTGTTTCAAATTTGAATATCGGTCGCTATTAACACAAAAAAGTTAAATAATAGCCGCAGCAAGGTTATCTTGCCACGGCTTAAGCCCTTTGATTATTTTCGCTGCAAAGGGAATATATTTAATTAAGAAAGATTCAAAACATTTATATTATCACAATATCAAAAAAACAGTGCAAACCGATTATTGCCCGTTTTCATTGATTTTCTTTAAAAGCCTAAATCTTGACGAAATATCATCCATTGCCATAATTCTATCCCCTTTCAATTTTTCACTTTTTAATCACACAAACCCTATTCTGTTGTCGGTGTGTTTTTTGTTTTCAAGATCAATGTTTTCATCAATCAGGTAGTCCTCAACGTCATCAACAATTATAACATTGTCGCCGGCGCTATCCTCTGTTCTCAGATTCTGATTCATGATAACCTGATCGACTATGTTTCTGACAGTTCGAGCATTTGCAAAGTTGGGCTTGTTTCTGTAATACTCGGTAATATCCAGAAGCAATTCAAGCGCATTTTCTTTGATTTCATATTTTCTCTTTGAAAGAAAACACTTTGAAATTTCTCTGAGTTCATCACGATTGTAATCGGGAAATTCAAGATTGAACTGAATTCTTGACTCAAATCCCAGATTCAGTTTAAGCATATCTCTCATCTCATCCCTGTAGTCTGCAAGAATGGCGCAGAATTGACCTCGATGGTCCTCCATTTCTTTCAGCAGAACAGAGATAGCTTCCTCGCCGTAATTTGCCGCCGAGCCGCTCTCGGCCGAGCCCGAAAGCCTGTAGGCTTTGTCAATAAACAAAACTCCGTTCATCGCTTCATTTATTTTCGCTTCTGTGCAATTATTATCAATTTCATAAACACAAATAAGTATAATTCGTTTTAAACAATCCACACATATATGACTTTTTATCATTTTGTGACAAAAAATGAATAAGATTTTTGATATTCTCCGATATGAACAAATTTTAAGCTAATTATTTGTATGATATTACAATTTATAATTATCTCAATTATTTTCTAATAAATTCAAAGTAAAAAATCAATATAAAAAGAAAAAACGCACGAAAAAAACGCAAAAATGCACAAATGTGATTTTATAATCAAAAATTCAATTTTATAGCATAAAAAAAGACCGATAATCTAAATAAATAGAATATCAGTCTAAAATAAACATTGTATATTAAATTGTCTTAGGTTCGAGTCCTGTTATACGTAAAAAAGTTTGACTAAAACTCAATCCTAAAAATTGGTCATAAAAAGCATGAAAGCCCTTGACAATTCAAGGACTTTCAGCCGGGTTTGATTATTGTTACCCAATCATGCCATTTCTCCCCTGTATGACGTCGGGTTTCCGCTTGCGTCATAGCTTATCGTTAGTCCGTCATATGACGTCATTTTATCAGACCAGTTGCCGTCGCCGTAACCGTATACGATAGCTGTACCCTGAGTTGCGGTTGAAAGATCGGAGCTTGTGACGTTTGTGTACGGTGTTTTGGAAACAATGTTTCCGTTCGCATCGTAAACATAGGTCATTGCCGTATGCTCGGCGTAGTTATATTCCGCCTTATCTTTATCCCCACCACCGCGAGCGGTTCCCCTCCCCTTGAAACATTCAAGGGGAGGCTGGGTCAATTTCTTCCTTGCCGCCCTTTTAGGGGAGGTGGCTTCGGCGGTTTGCGCCGAAGTCGGAGGGGTTTAAACTTTTTCAGCAAAATCTTTACAAAACCCCTCAGTCACGGACGAGCCGTGACAGCTCCCCTACAGGGGCGCCCATGAGTTGCGGGTTACGTTTGGAAAGGAGTCGTAATTTCAGTAACCGTGCACGGCTATATGATACTATGTCTGCGTTGGTATCGGGAGGGCATAGGCGTCACTTGAAATAAAAGCATTTTATTCTTATTTCTTGAAATAGCATAAAGTGTATGTCACATTCTCTATTAAACATTTATAGATCTTAGATTATCATCTCGATATAATCAAATAGAACGGAAATTCTTCGTCTTTAAATTCGACTTTATACAAGAATTTTTCCGAATCCGCTTTAATCTCATCACTCCATCGAAGGTCTTGCTCTTGATTAAACATTTTTATTGTATTCTGAATTTTTTCTGTATTGGAAATTGTTTCTAACACATTTAATTTATGAACATATACAGATGTATCCTTTGGCGGATGTTCATTAAAGCTTGCACTAATGTAATTTCCGTTCTTTTCAGAACCGGTTATTGTTGTCTCAAAATATTCTGCACAATTGCCGGTACATTTTTCGATCTTTTTGACGTTTTCGACCGTTAGATCAGGCATACGCAAATCGCTGTCAACAAATTTAAAAATTTTTGAATAAAAAGCTCCTGTGTAATGCCCTATTATTACTTCATCTCCTATCAAAAAATATTTCAGTTCAACCGGTTGCTGAAAATGTTTAAATCTGCTTGTATAAACCTCTGCTATAGGCAGATTTTCTTTATAGATCACACCGCAATTTTGAACCGGCAATGAAAAGGCAGCTGTAGAAAGTTCCATATATGTTTTTTCATTAAAATCAATATACCACAAATCACTATTGGCAGGGCTTTCTTTGCCGACCATATTTGACGGATTTAAACCAATAGGAAGAAACCGCCACACTAAAACAGCTGTAATTACAGTCACAATTGGAATGCCGATTGCAAGTAAAACAGTTTTTATTACCTTTCGTTTTTTCACAAAAACACTCCTTTTAAAAGGCATAATATCGCCACTCATTATTTGCTACTCTTTTTCTTTTTCTTTCTTTGGGATAATAATACGGGTCTTTTCTTGTATATTTATATGTAGACAAGATTCCATCATAATAATTGAAGCCCATTGATTCAGCCAATTCATAAATCGGTCCCATTTCCAATATATCTGCAACCATACAAGATTCTCTTATTTTTTCCTTTGAAAAAAAAGTATATGCCTTAAACATAAATGGACAATGATATCCCTTTTTGCCTATACTCCACATATATCCCTCGAAATGTTTTTGAATCTCATTTGAAACGCATTTTTTTGAAAAAAGGAACTCCCTGTATGGAATTACTTTAAGCCCATCTTTTTCCGAATACGGATATGAATACTGATTTTTAAATTTTCCCAATGCGACCTCAGTTATAATATCATAAATTTCATTACCATACATTTTCAAAAGAGCATCTACTATGTTATAGAATGTATCCTGTCCATAACCAGCAATAAAATTAACAGATATTTGACCTTTTACTCTATCCTTTTCATTGTAACCACCATTTTTAATTTCTATAATTTTATCATCCCAAATAGCCAATGTAAATAGTATAAGCACAAAGGCTTTTGTTGTTAGATTCGGTGGATTTGATTTCGATTTTCTTCCACTATAATCAGAACTAACTACCGGATTGTTTTGACAATATGAATAGATATTTAAATTATAGTAATTGTTTGTAAATACAGTAATATTAGACGGTTTCTGCGGAATCATCATTTCCACATCATCCGCATTTATAAATCTTCCTATTTCCGGATCATAGTAACGGGAGCGGAGGTAATAAAGTTCCGTTTCAAGGTCATAGAAATATCCACGATAGCCTACATTGGTTACCATCATCATTATTGCCATCAGCAGACCTTCCGTCATCGAGGAAGCCTGCTGTATTATCGGTTTGCCCCATGCGTCATACTCCATATTGACTTCGACATTGCTTTCGGAATCGAGCGGAGTAATTGAGACAATGTCACCTTGCAGGTTTTTGATGAAAGCAAACATTCCGCTGCCGGCATTTTCAAGTCCCTTATACTCCATTCCGTATAACTCGCCGCTGTCGTCATAGAGATATCTCGCCAAAAAAGTCTCATCACTGTCAACAGATTCCATCCGAGTTCCGAGAAGAACATCGCCGTTCCAAATGTATCTTATAGTCGATGCAAGCTCGCCGTTTTTATACATTCTTCTAATGGTTCTCATACCGTCAGAATTGTATTCATATTCATAGAGGCAGCCGTCCTTGGTGTACGACGTCATAAGTCTGCCGTTCCATGTTACCGTCTCTCCCCTATATGATGTCGGGTTTCCGCTTGCGTCATAGCTTATCGTCTGTCCGTTATATGACGTCAGCTTATCAGACCAGTTGCTGTCTCCGTAACCGTATATGATAGCCGTGCCCTGAGTTGCGGTTGAAAGATCGGAGCTTGTGACATTTGTGTACGGTGTTTTGGAAACAATGTTTCCGTTCGCATCGTAGACATAGGTCATTGCCGTCTTTTCGGCATAGTTATATTCCGCCTTGACCTGACTTGCCTCGTCATAGACATACTGTTGGAACAGTACGCCCGACTTGCTGACGGTGAGGATATTTCCCCTGTTGTCGTATGTATAGCCGTAATCGGATTTCACCGCGCCATTGAGCGTGTTTTTAACTCGGCTAATCTTGTTCGTTGCGGTTGTTTCGGTGTCGGCATAGGTATACTCTGTACCGAAATTCGGAGCGATATCATCACCGTTTACAAATGTGAACTTTTTATCGGTTGTTCTGCCGAAGAAGTCACTGACGGATTCGCTATTGATTGTGTAATAGCCGTAGGTCGTCTTTTCGATTTTCTTCACAGAATCGGAATCGGCAAGATATTCCTCGGTAGAAGTATGCTTTGTATATGCTCTGCCGAAGATCGTAACATTTTCCTCTCCGTCATCGTTCACCGAGTAAGAATATACCGTCTCGCCGAGCACGGGCTGAGAATTTGCAACGGTGAACAGCCTCATCGCCGAAACTCTGCCGTCCTCATAAATTGAAGCAAGCATACTTGAATAGTCGTATGACGCAGTGAGGGCTTTATCTTCGTTATATGTATAGGTATATTTCTGACCCGTGCTGTACAAAATCTCCGAGATATTTCCGTCGTCATTGTAGGAATAGAAAATAACAGTGCCGTTGCCGTATGTTATTTTATTATTCCTCTGTTTTGAATCGTAGCCGTAAGAAACGATCGACTGCTTATTCTCGGAATCGGCACTGCCCGCAACCTTAATATTTGTGACATTGCCAAAGGTATTGTACTCAAAGGTATATACCGAGCCACTATGTGACATCGAGGTTATTCTGTCGCCCGAATAGGTGTATTCGGCAGACATTGTATTGCCCGAAGAAAGTCCGCTGACAGTCTGAGTAACTCTTTCAAGTGCGCCGACCGCATTATAGGTATACTGCATAAGATTACTGTCGGCACCCGTGAGCGAATAAGAATCGAGCATACCTGTATTCGCATTGTAATTGTAATAAACCGTGTTGCCTGCACTGTCCGATGATGAAGCAAGGTAATTCCTGTTTTCGGCATAAGTATTCGACACATTCGTCATTACCTTACTGCCGTTTGCAGCAGTATCAGTCAGCAAATCGCCGTTGCTGTTTTTGGTTGTGTTCTTGCTTCTCTCCTGTCGGCAGCCGAAGCAATCGCAGTCAACATTATCCTTGAAGCAAGCGCAGTTGTAGTAAACTTCCGTTTCTACGGAGTCGACAGTTACGGCGTGATCCTGAGAGCACTGGGCACAGGAACATCCGCACTGTTCAAGACGATATGTTGTTCCGTTGACCGTGACGGTCTGATCCTCATTGACCGACATAGTCTCAAGCGTTTCCTCTTCCTCCTCAACGCAGTAGCTCGAGGTAGATTTAACTAATCGCAAATCGTCAAACATTGCGGAATGGACTTGATTGTCAAGAATCACCGCAACCTTGGCATTTTCAACGGGTTCTTTGAGCTTGAAAGAAATAGCTGTAAACTGCCAAGCAGATCTGACATAGGGGCTGAAATCGCTCTTGGCGATAATTTCACCGTTGCTGTCGAGAATTGCTACCGCAAAGGTTCTGTTCATGTGCGTATAGTTATGGATATAGCTACCCGTAGATGTATAAGAATCGTTTCTCGCCCATCCCGACAAGGTGTACACCTCGCCGTCGGCATTGGCTTCAAGCGTCGGGAGACTGCGGTAAACTCTGTAATTTGTGTTTATCTTTGAACGGACATAGCACATTCCCTCGCCGAGATTTTCAAAAGAGGAGTCGGCATAGCTATATAATTGATCGGTAATCGTACTCTTACCTGCCGGCACCATTTCCCAACCGTTAGCCGATGAAAAATCGCCGTTTGTGATGAGATTTGTAACATCATCCTCGTTTGTAGAATAAGAAGCGACATCACCATTACTGTTATATTCAGTATAGGAGAAATTTCCTCTGTTGTCAACACTGGATTTTTTCTTCATTTCACGGTCATACTGCTGAAGAACTACAAATGATGAATCATACTCAAGTCCGTTATATGTAAATCTACGCTGGTGAACTGAATCATATTTTATACTGATTCCATGAATTCTTTTTCCGTCACTTGTATAGTTTCCAACTCCAACGACCCTTCCATTTCGGTAATTGATTTGTACATATGAGCCATCAACATTGGTCATCTTTGTCAACAAATTATCAGTATTATACTCGTAATTAACTTCCTCACCATCGGGATAAGTAATCTTGGTAAGCTGTCTTACTCCCGAATCGGTAAGTGTATAATCATAGTCAACGCCTACATTGACCGCTCCATTCTTGGTATTAACGGATATCAATGCGCCGTCGCTTGACTTAATTACAAGCTTATCGGCAAGCGGCTTTCCGTTTGCATCATAGCCTGTCTGCCAATCATATTTTCTGCCAACGCCGTCGGTTATCGCAGAAATAGTTGAGGAACTCGATCCCTTGAACGATATATTCGTTGTACCTTCGCCTTTTTTACTCGAGATTGCACACACTCTCTTAGCACTGTCAACAGAATAAATATAATCCGATGTTTCGATTTTCATTTCAGCATAATTTGTATGCTCGGTATCATCTTTCTTAACCCAAAGGCACTTATCGCTGTCGCCGATCACCGATTTATAATATACATAGTCCTCGGCAAAGGACGAAGTGAAGTTTTCAGGGATAACATCGTATTCGCTGTCAGATGCAACAACTTCATAGAAATATGTTCTTTCTCCGCCGACATCGAAAAGCACAAACGCGGATCTTTGCGCATTGTCATAGGTAACAGTTCCGCATGAGAACATCTTCATAAAATGACTGTTTATCCAATATGCGCCCGTGTACAGACCTGTATCAACCGCTGCGCCCCAAGGGTTATATATCGCCCCTGCCTCAACAGGCATAACATTACCGTTGAGACTCAAATCGCTGCGCTCAACATAATATGTACCGCTGTACTTATTCAAATACAATGTTCCGGCACGGCCTGCATCAAAGCTTTCCACATCATCGTCCGTAAAACGATTTGGCTCGACATAATCAATTTCGAACCAAGGTCTGTGCACCGTATAATTCAGCGAAGTCTCATTAAATATCTGAGTATTGCACGATGAATCTTTATACGGGGTGAAAACAACTCCATAATTTGTCTTTAAGCCCAATGACCACTTGTTAGCCAAGTCTGTTATATCCCAAACGTACCTTTGTGTCGACGCGCCACCACGAATAACATTGAAATCAAGAACTGCCGGAACTTTTGAAACAAACTCGGTTGTTGCTGCGTCCCACGGCTTGTTGATTTCGTGAACCGAGATAGTGTCATCATCACCTAAAGCGATACAATTCAGCGAGACTTCGGCACCTGTAATAATATAGTTTATACCTAAGTTAGACAGGAAATCATCCGTCAATCTCATATAAAGTTCAGTGCTGTTTTCGGAATTCTTTTGAAGATAATAATATCTCGTTCTGGCATCTTCGGACGCACTGCACGTGCCGACCTGAGCAGTAACCATCTTCCTCTGCTGATTGACCTTGACGGTTGGATCAATTGTTACGGGATAAACGCGATCCTTTGATAAAAGCCATTCACTGTTCGGCACATATTTCAATGTATATGTACTGTCGCTGTTTTCCGTAAGAGATACGCTAACATCATACGAGGTGTTATTTTCGGCATCGAACATATACGGTGCGCTGATAATAAACTTAACCTCGGAATTATCATAAACGTTTACGCTTCCGTCAGAATTAAGCGTCATTGATCCAGATGAGGATACAATATACGAATATTCCTTTGCCGCAGTCGGCTTAGAATTTAAAATAATACTTTCTTTAAGAGCATCCGAATTCAATTCATATTTCAGATTTGTATTGTCCGCTATATTCTTATATTCAACAGCCGAGCCTGTATTTATCGACTGCAAAAGTTCCGGAGTTCCCTCAACCGCTGAATTATCTATAACGGCAGCGGATGTACCGATATTGTTCATTGAAAAAGACAATGTGCTGTCTCCGTCGGCAACGGAAACAGTACTGTTTGAATCGATCGAAATCGGAAAATCAACAGAAAAGTTATTTTCCTTGTTCGTAATCTTATTATTTGTCTTGACAAGAGTATTGTCGATTTCCTTCCACTCACCGTTGTCCTCATAATGAATCGGCTCAGAAGTAATGACCGCCGTGTAGGAACCGTCTCTTCTCTCAAAGACCTTTGTGTTTTCGTCTCGTTTGTCAGTCACTTCACCGACAATCGGTGACTTTTCTTTTTTATCGGACTCAATCTCAACCGTTTTCATAAGCTGAGTTTCATTAAATTCCTCCGCAAAAACCGTCATCGGAAGAATTCCAACAATCATTATAACCGTCAGAATAACCGCAATCACTTTCATAGAAATACTGTGTTGTTTCACTTTTTAACCTCCTCTAAATAAACTTCTTTAACAAAATCCATTTTATAGAGCATATTCAAATTCATTGCATTGAAAAAAATATTGTTTTCATCAATGGTAAAAAAAATACGCTTTTACATAATTTATTTTTGCAAAACAAAACTCTTTTTTTATTCACATCCTTCAAACCATTTAAATCAATTATTAAATATTTCGCACCTACTTTCCATACCAATATCAAATTAAAATAATAGTATAATAATATACTATAACTCTTCTTAGCCGAATCGCCTTTATAATAAACGTCCATATATATATGACTGTTTTATCATTTTGTGACAAAAAAAGTAATAAGATTTTTGATAATCTCCTTTATAAATAAAACTTAAGTTGATTATTTGTATGATATTACAATTTATAATTATCTCAATTATTTTCTAATAAATTCAAAGTAAAAAATCAATATAAAAAGAAAAAACGCACGAAAAAAACGCAAAAATGCACAAATGTGATTTTATAATCAAAAATTCAATTTTATAGCATAAAAAAAGACCGATAATCTAAATAAATAGAATATCAGTCTAAAATAAACATTG
>OIYG01001664.1_pt1 | contig 16034 bp, 13 predicted proteins | sample 1587861 | NCBI WGS metagenome assembly OIYG01 (sample SAMN03283272) | human gut metagenome | biome: human-associated habitat; material: feces | host: Homo sapiens | place: Peru | collected 2012 | reverse complement strand
CATTTAAAATTTACCTCCTGAAAGTTAATTTGAATTAAAATAATCTTTGAATAAAGATATGGAATAAAAAAATATATAAAATAAATGTATTTGAAATCAAATTTTAGATTAAAACTTTAATTATTGTATAATTTATGTTTTTAGCTGTCAACATATTTTAAGATATTTATGAAACAAGTCATCGACAGTCTGTGGCAAAAATATTTGTGTTGGTGTAAATAGATGTATGAATTGCATATATCTTTATCTTGAAATTGACTATTTTTCATTCCTATGATAAAATATTTCTAAAATTGTGAGGATATATTATGTATAGAAAAACATATGTTGAAGTAGATGTTGATGCCCTAAAAAGTAACGTTAAAAACATCATTGAAAAATATAACGAGTATGAATACTATATAGGGGTTGTAAAGGGAAATGCTTATGGACATGGCATGGAAGTGGTAAAGTATATTGTTGAAGCTGGTATAAACTATCTTGCTGTTTCTTCACTAGAAGAAGCTTTAGAGGTAAGAAAATATGATAGTTCTACACCAATACTTTGCCTAGAGCCAATAGATTTTTGTGACTTAAGTGTTGCACAAGCAAATAATGTTAGTGTTACACTGCATTCATATGAGTATATACAAAAGTTATTAGAAATGGATTTGGATAAAAAACTTAAAGTTCATATAAAGCTGGATACTGGGATGAATAGGTTAGGTCTTAAGGAAGAGGCGCACGTAACCCAGGCATACAATTTTCTACTTGCCAAAGAAAATATAGAGTTAGAGGGGATATATTCTCATTTTGGCACTTTGGGTGTTTATGATAAAGAATGGGATACACAATTAAAACGTTTTCGTGAATTAACTAAAAATATAGACTTAAGCAAGATTAAAATAGTACATTTTGCAAGGGGACAAAATGTTATAAATCATAAAAAAATACCAGAGACTAATGGAATAAGACTTGGTATTTCTATGTATGGATATGTAAATAATTTTTCTGCCAAGGCAAGTTCTTTAAAAGGAAAAATAAGACAATATTTACTTGCTAGAGAAAGGAAAAAATTAGGTTTATCTTATTGCATATTTGATGATGTGCCTAAAGTAACACCAGCATTTTCACTAAAAAGTGAAGTGTTACAAATTAAAGAAGTTAAAAAGGGCGAAATAGTTGGATATGGTGATGGATATAGAGCACCTTCAGATATTCTGGTTGCAACAATTCCTGTAGGATACGCTGATGGAGTAAGTGTTAAAAATACCGGCAGATGTGTGGATATAAATGGAAAGCTATATAAAATAGTAGGAACAGTTAATATGTGTATGTTGAGTGTAGCAGTAGATAACACTGTAAAGGTAGGCGACACTGTAACAATAATTGGTGGCATGGCAGATGCTAAATATGTTGCGGACTATTTAGGAGTAAATAGATATATAGTTGTAACTACAGTAGCAAGTAATATACCTAGAGTATATATTAAAAAAAGTGAGGATGAGTAGTTTGAACAAGAATGAAGATTTTGATGTCGTTATAGTTGGAAGCGATATAAATGCGTACTATATGGCAAGAAATGTGTATGAGGCATATGGCAAAAAAGTACATTGGATAGGAAAGGTTTCAATGCCTGCCACAGCCTTAAGTAGTCTTGGAACAATAGAATATGTTGAAGATTTATGGGACAAAGAAAAATTTTTAAAGGTTTTAATAGATTATGCTGAGGCTCATTTAGGAAAAAAACTTATCTTAATTGGTACCAATGATTTTTATGTAAGAAATATAATAGAAAATAGAGAAGAGCTATCTAAATACTATTTATTTAATTATGTTTCTGAAGAGCTATTTAATGATTTAGCATTAAAAGATGTGTTTTACACAAAGTATGCAACATATGATATAGACTTTCCAAAAACGTACGTATTTAACTGTGACGGTACGGAAGAATTTGACGATAATAAATTAGACAAACTATTATATCCCGTTATAATAAAGCCAGGACATAACGTTAATTATTTTAAGCATGAATTTCCGGGTCAAGCCAAGGTATACAAATTGAATACAAAAGAGGAAGTACATGAAGTACTAGATAAGATACTTGCATCAGGATATAAAAATAACTTAATTTTACAAGAGTTTATACCTGGAGACGATAGTAGATTATTTGATGCGGTTATATACTGTAATACATCTTCAAAAGCAGAATTTTTAACTTTTGCACAAATAGGACTTCAAGAAAGAACTCCTACTGGAATAGGAAATTGTACTGTTCTTGTTAATGGATATAATGAGTTTGGCGGGACAGAAAAAATATGCAAAAAATTAAAAGAATTTGCTGAAAAAATAGGGTATAAAGGTGCTGGAGAATTTGACTTAAAATATGATATAAGAGATAAAAAGTTTAAGGTATTAGAAATTAATCCAAGACAAGGTAGAAGCAGTTATTATGCTACTTCTTGTGGTTTTAATATTGCTGAGTATTTAATAGACGATTTGATTTATTCAAAAAAGAAAAAATTTAAATTGGCCACAAAAGAAGTTGCATTAAGCTTTGTACCAATGAGAGTAATCAAAAAATATATTTCAAATAAAGATTTGAAAGCCAAAGTAATAGAGTTAAAACATAAGAAAAATCTAATCAATCCGTTAAAATTTAACAAAGACATGAATTTCAAACGTAGAAAATGGTTGTTTTTGCGTGGAGTTAATTATTGTAAAAAATACAAACAACATTCTTGGTAGACAGTATGAATAAATTGGGTAAAGTAAAATTAAATAAAAAGGGAATAAAAAGGATTGAAATAGGGATAGTTTTAATTATAGTAATTAGTGTTATAATAATTCTTATTGCTACGAGAACATTATCTTCAGAAAAAGCACAAATGATTGTAGAGGAACAATATAACAAAACTCTTGATATTGTTGGAAAAGTTACAACGGGAACGGAGTGGATAGACATAGGCGAAGAGTGTGTGGAACAGGAAGGATACAAGTTTTGCAAATCTATGGAAGATAATATGAAAACATATACTGATTTAGAAAAGTATATAGAAAGTGTGTGTACAAAAGATTACACAAAAGAGTTGCTTTTAAAACAAGAGATCATGTATAAAAATATAGATGGAGATTTGTATATATTGGATGCAAATAGAGGAAAAGATGTTTTTTATGCTGGTCTAAAAGAAATTAAAGTCAAAAACATAACGTCGCACAAAATACAGGCAGAGGTTATTTGCAATTATTATATAGATCTAAATACAAAAGAGACATATACAATGTCTTTTGAATATGTAATTGAAAAGCATTGGGGAGTATGGAAAACAGAAAAATTTACATTACCATACTAAAAATAATAAAAATAGTTCTAAAATACAAGTTTATGAATACATATATTATTAGGTGATATATGTTGAAATATAAGCTTGTGTTTTTTTATACTGTTTTGTGTTGCTTGGCATTAGTTGTTTCATTATTTTTTTTAAATAAATTGGACAAGAATGTAGAAATATACAATGAGACAAATAAAAAGGAGGAAGAAATAGAAAAGACAAAAGAATATATTACAAAATTACCTGTAAAAAAAATAAGGGTAAAGATAACCAGTACAGGTGAAATTAGGGAAATGGATATTAATGATTACTTAATTGGTGTTGTTCCATCAGAAATGCCACCATCTCATGAAATAGAGGCGTTAAAAGCCCAGGCAATAGTTGCAAGAACATATGCGTATGAAAAAATGAGTAGGAATCCTCATTCTGATTGTGATATATGTGATAATGCTAGTCACTGTCAGGCATATTATGATATAGATAGAATAATACAGGTTTGGAAGAATAGAGGATTTAGCGATGAGCTTAGAGCAGAGTATCTAGAAAAGGTAAAAAACGCTGTATATTCTACAGAAAACATAGTAGTGACATATAGTGGAAACTTAATAAAGGCATATTTTCATGCTAATAGTGGAGGAAAAACGGAAGACGTATCTGCTATATGGGGAAAACAAAATATACCTTATTTGGTAGCAGTTGAGAGTAAAGGAGAAGAAGCACATCAGTTTTATAAGTCGGAAGTAGATTTGACTATTTCACAATTAGAGGAAAAATTAACAGCTAAAACTAGCAAACCGTGCAGAGCAGGAAGTTTGACAGATAATCTTGTGAAAGTTTTGTCTTACACTAAAAGCGGAAGAGTAGATCTGGTGGATATAGCAGGAAATATATATACGGCAAATGAGTTAAGAACAGCATTAGGTCTAAAATCAACTAACTTTACTGTGAAATATGAGGAAGGAAAAATTAAATTTAACGTAACGGGATATGGACATGGTATTGGAATGAGTCAAACGGGCGCAAATTTTTATGCTAAAAGTGGAATGGATGCTGAAGGAATAATAAAACATTACTATACAGGGGTAGAACTGGCATATTTAAAAACAAAAGAATAGGAGAGATAAAAATGAAGGAAACAAAAGTGAAATTTAAGTTTAATTTGAAAGAAAATTTAGAAAAGATTAAAGTTGCATATGGTAAAGTAAAAACAAAGATTAAAGAGAATGTAAAAAGTGGTGGATTAAAGAAATTGGGTAAGCAAGGTATCAAATATTATTCGTTGCTTATTGTAATGTTAATAGTTGCATTTATTTCTACATATGCGAATATAAAAACATATAAAGAAACAGTAAAGGAAAATTATAAAACTTACACTAGGGATAAAGAAAATACAGAAGTTAAAAAGGAAGAAAATGAGGTTACAACTAACGGTCAGAAGACAGAAGAAGAAACAGTAGCTGTATCTTCTCCACATTACATAACTGACGTGAGTAGCATAAGCTATGTGCCCAAAAATGATAGTACTAAATATAAATTTCCTGCCGATGGAGTTATAAAAAGAGAGTATTCTATGGATAAAGTAATATATTATGAAAGCTTGGAAGTTTGGAAAACGCATAGCGGAGTTGATATAGTTTGCGGCGAAAATAGTAGTGTAGTTGCGGTTTTGAATGGTAAAGTAGTGGGAATATATAACGACGGAGTTTATGGTTATAGTGTCGTAATAGAAAGTGATGAATATAAGTGTATATACAGTTCACTTTCAAGTGATATAGAACTTACTATTGGAAAAACAGTTAAGGTAGGAGAAAAAGTAGGGTATGTGGGAGAATGTGGAGCTGAAAAGGAGCTTGGATATCACTTGCATTTTGAAGTTATGAAAAATGGAGAATATGTTAATCCTGAGGTTTTAGGTATTAAATAATTCATAAACTTGGAATTACTGAATAAGTATATAGTATAGAAAGATAGACAAAATTATTTAATAATAGAAGGGAGCATATTCATGTATAACGATATTGAAGAAAGAGTAAAAAAGGTAGCAACATACATAATAGAAACAGGTAGTACTGTAAGACAGACTGCAAAGATATTTAACATATCAAAGAGTACCATACATAAGGATATTTCACAAAGACTAGAGGAAATAAACCCATCTCTTGCCATTGAAGCAAAAAAGGTATTGGAAAAAAATAAGGAGGAAAGACACATAAGAGGTGGCATGGCAACAAAGCTAAAATACGAGGCTAAGAAAAAGTAAATAGTTAAAGTATAGTATGTAAGTAAAAAACGTAGTTTAAATTTAAAATAAACTGCGTTTTTTGCTGTGATTTAAATATTGACACTGTTACAATACCGTAATATAATTGTAACATAAAGGAATTGATCAAAATGAAACTTTCACAAGAAATTGGCGTGGATTTGGGGACCACTACAATATTAGTATATATTAAAAGTAAGGGAATAGTACTTGTAGAACCATCAGTTGTAGCGGTGGATAAAACTAGTGGAGAAGTCATAGCATATGGAAAAGATGCTTTTAAATTGATAGGAAGATCTCCTAAAAATGTAGAAACTATATATCCGTTAAAAGATGGTGTTATTTCAGATTACACAATAACTGAAAAAATGTTAAATCACTGTATTTCTGCGGTATCTGATCAAAAGTTGATAAATCCAAGCATGGTAATATGTGTTCCATCCGGAGTTACAAAGTTAGAAAAAAAAGCCGTAATTGATGCGGCAATAAAATCTGGTGCTAGAAGGGTTAATATAATTCAAGAACCACTTGCGGCGGCTATAGGGGCAGGTATAGATGTGACAAAGCCAAATGGCGTTCTTGTTGTTGATATTGGAGGTGGAACCACAGATATAGCAGCTATTTCATTTGGAGGCATAGTAAAATCCGAATCTATAAAAGTTGCAGGTAATACTTTTAATGATCAGATAAAAAGATATATGAAGGATACATATAATTTAATAATTGGTGAAAAGACAGCGGAAAAAATTAAAATTGGAATAGGCGCAGTATACCGTAAAACAGCAATACAGAAAATGATAGTAAAAGGAAAATGTACTGTTACAGGGTATCCAAAAGAAATTGAGTTGACATCAGATGAGCTGTATGAGCCTTTGTATTCATCAGCTTCAAAGATAATTGATGCAATAAAAGATGTTTTGGAACAGTTGTCACCAGAATTATCTTCAGATATTAAAGAAAATGGTATATGCATAACAGGAGGAGGAGCTTTAATAAGTGGAATGGACAAACTCATATATGAAGCGTTTGGTATTGAGGTTAAAATCCCAGATAATCCTATAGAATGTGTGGTACTAGGTACAGGAAAAGCTTTAGATAATTTAGTTTTGCTAGATGACGGGAATGGGTTAATATGCAAAAATAAGTTAATAACAAAATAATAGCAAGATAAAGTTATTAAAATAGTTCTATTACACTTGAATTTACGTAATATATATGTTAAAATAACTATGTTGTCTTTTATGACAACGAATACACACACAGATATGTTTTGTTGGCCTTTCCTCGAAAGAGGTGAAACAAAGCAATAAGTATTTGTGGAGGATTTTAAAGGGAGGATGAATAAAATGGCAATTATACCTATGAGATCATTGCTAGAAGCAGGTGTACATTTTGGACACCAAACTAAGAGATGGGACCCAAGAATGGCTCCATATATATTCACTGCAAGAAATGGAATATATATCTTAGACTTACAAAAAACACTAGAGCAAGTAACTGAAGCTTACGAAAAAGTAAGAGCAACAGTTGAAGCTGGTGGAACAGTACTATTTGTTGGTACTAAAAAGCAAATTGCTGATACAATAGCTGAAGAAGCTACAAGATGTGGAATGTACTACATCAACAGCAGATGGCTAGGAGGAACTTTAACAAACTTCAAAACTATAAAATCAAGAATAGCAAGACTTGTTGAACTTGAAAATATGGAAAACGATGGAACATTTGAAGTACTTCCTAAGAAAGAAGTTATCAAATTAAGAGCTGAGAAAGAAAAATTGAACCAAAATTTAGGTGGAATTAAGGAAATGGAAAAACTTCCTTCATTAATTTTCTTAGTAGATTCTAAAAAAGAGTTAATCTGCACTAGAGAAGCAAGAAAATTAGGAATTCCTACGATTGGTCTAATTGATTCAAATTGCAACCCTAATGATGTAGATTTACCAATTCCAGGTAATGACGATGCAGTAAGAGCCGTAAAATTGATAACTGCAAAAATGGCAGACGCTGTTTTACATGGCAAAAATGGTGAACCTGTAAGCGAACTAGAAGTAGCTGAAGATGTAGAATCTATGGCAGAACTAGTAAAAGTTATGGGTGAAGATAAAATAGAAAGAAAACAAAATAGACCTCAAGATAGAAGAAACTTTAAGAAAAATGATAATGAAAAAGTAGAAGAAAACGCAGAAACTGCAAAGGAGGAATAATTATGGTAACAGCTGAACAAGTAAAAGAATTAAGAGAAAGAACTGGTGCAGGAGTTATGGACTGCAAAAAAGTTTTAGTAGAAACAGATGGAAATATAGACAAGGCGATTGAATTATTAAGAGAAAAAGGTCTTGCAAAAGCAGCTAAAAAAGCTGGAAGAATTGCATCTGAGGGACTTGTAGAAGCATATATACATAATGGTAAATATGGTGCTATGGTTGAAGTTAACTCTGAAACAGATTTCGTTGCTAAAAACGAAGAGTTCAAGACTTTTGTAAAAGATATTGCTATGCATATAGCAGCAGTTGCACCAAAGTACGTTTCAAGAGAAGAAGTGCCAGCTGATGTTGTAGAGGCAGAAAAAGCAACACTTAAAGCACAAGCTTTAAATGAAGGTAAACCTGAAGCAGTTGTAGAGAAAATGGTAGAAGGAAGATTAAATAAATTTTTCGAGGAGATTTGTTTACTTGAGCAACCATTTGTTAAAGATCCAGATAAAAAAGTTAAAGATTTGTTGAATGAAAAGATAGCTACAATCGGTGAGAATCTTGTAATAAGAAGATTCGTAAGATTTGAAAGAGGCGAAGGACTAGAAAAGAAAAACGAAAACTTTGCAGAAGAAGTAATGAAACAAGTTAATGGATAATTTTAAAAGTTCACGTGCATTAGTTGCATGTGAACTTTTATTTTAGTATAATTATGCTGATGTTTGGAGGAGAAACTAATGAAAAAAGGTGTATCACTTATTATTATGGCTGTAATAATAGTAGTATTGTCAGTAATAGCTGGGGTAACTGTATATTCTTCGAGAGATAGTATTAACATGTCAAAGAGAGCTAATTTTTTCACAAATATGTCAAAACTGCAAGATGCTGTTACGGCATATTATGCTACAACAGGAATTCTACCTGTAAAATCGAATGTAGCAGCTTTGACTAAAGAGCAATTATTGGATAAAGTAGATGTCAGTGTTAAAGAAGAACTTTCAAACAAAATAAGTTCAAATGGGGATGACGAGGGCAAGTTTTATGCTTTAGATATTAAGAAAATTAACGTTGAAGAAACTGTATATAATATAACTGAAGACTCAGATGTTTTATATATAAATGATATGGGAACGTGTGTGTATTATATAACTGGTGTTAAGATAGATGAAAAATTGTATTTTGCACTTGACGTATACACTACTAGACCTGAACATTTTCTTTGTGGCGATGTAGACGGAGATGGTAAAATAGATTCCTTAGATAAAGTTACAATGAACGGATATGTAAATGGTGGAAATGTAGAGATAAATTTAAAAGCCGCGGATTTGAATTTAGATGGTAAAGTAGATTCACAAGACGTTCAGATACTTACTAACTATATTGCAGGGTTGGTAACTGAGTTAAATTGTCCAGATTATTAGTAAAACGCAAACTCAAGCAAAAGGATAACTTTTATTCTTTTGCTTGCTTTTTTTTGTAAATATAGTATAATTATTAAGTATTTAGGAGGAGAATATATATATGGATTTAACAGACTTTGAAAGTAAAATGAAAGAAAAGATTGATTATCTTGAGGAAGAACTAGGTAATATACGTGCTGGACGTGCAAACCCTCAGATTTTGAATAAAGTTAAGGTAGAGTATTATGGAGCAGTTACTCCAATAAACCAATTGGCATCTGTATCTGTGCCTGAACCAAGACAAATTTTAATTACTCCATGGGACAGAAATCTTATACCAGAAATTGCTAAAGCAATTACTAAAGCAGATATAGGAATTAACCCTTTGCAAGATGCATCAGGAATTAGACTTTTGTTCCCAGAACTTAATGAAGCAAGACGTAAAGAATTAGCAAAAGAAATAAGAGAACTTGGAGAAAATATTAAAGTTACAATAAGAAATATAAGAAGGGATGCGCTTACTGCTGCAAAAAAACTTGAAAAAGATGGAGATATAAGCGAAGACGAATTGCATACAGAAGAAGAAAAAATACAAAAATTAACAGATAAATATGTTGATTTAGTTTCAAATAAGGTATCAGAAAAAGAAAAAGAAATAATGGAAGTATAAATTATGAAAAAAAGGATAATATCAGCAATAGTATTTGTGCTTTTATGGATTGCTATACTTGTTATAGATAATAGATGGTTTGACACAGTTGCTGTAGTTATAATTTCAGTTATTGCAACATTCGAGTATTTGAGAGCTTTTAAAGGTATAGGCTATAAACCTATATCTTGGATTGCATATCTTGGTTGTCTATGCATTGTTTTTACTGGTGGACTAATTCCAGAGGAATACAGAATTATGCTTATTAAAATATTACTTCCTATGGCACTAATTGGCTCTTTTGCATATATCATGTTGTCAAATGTAAAAAGAACGATGAAAGATATAGCTATAACAATTTTAGGAGTATTATATATACCGTTTACTTTAGCGTTTATTAAGCTTATATTAGCATTACCATATGGTAGATTTTATATTTTATTCGTATTTTGTGGCGCTTTTGTAAGTGATACATTTGCATTTTTAGTGGGCTCTAGAATAGGTAAAACAAAACTCGCGCCAGATATCAGCCCTAATAAAACAGTTGAAGGCTCTATAGGTGGAATAATAGGAGTATTAATTGCATTTATTATATTAGCACTTATTGGTAAATACGCTTTAAGTATAAATGTAAATATCATATATTGGGTGTTTGTTGCACTTGTGGCATCTGTTGCAGGACAGTTTGGTGATCTTACTGCATCTGCAATTAAAAGATATTGCAAGATAAAAGATTTTGGAAATATAATGCCAGGACACGGTGGAATATTAGATAGATTCGACAGTCTAATGTTCGTTGCTCCAATTGTATATATATTTATAAAATTATACATATAATAAATAAGGACTAGGAAAGGTCGAGGTATATTTTGAGTATTATAATTACAATAATAGAACTAATACTTGTGTTATCTGTTGTTGCTATAGTTCATGAATTTGGACATTTTATAGTAGCAAAAGCTTTTAAAATGACGGTAAATGAGTTTAGTATTGGCTTTGGAAAAGCAATTTGGCAAAAAAAATATAAAGGTACTACATACTCTTTTAGACTTATATTGCTTGGTGGCTATGTAGATATTGAAGGAGAAGATGGTAGTAAAGAAAGTGAAAATGCGTTTTGCAATAAACCATGTTGGCAAAGAATACTTGTTTTAGTTGCAGGAGTTACATTTAACTTTATTCTTGGAATATGTATAATGCTTGGGATAAATTTTACATCAGATACATATACAACTACTTTAAAAGATTTACCAGAAAGCAGTGTATTATATGAAGCCGGTCTTCGTGACGGAGATAGCATAACAAGTATTGGTGGTGTAAGAACTCACATATATCAAGATATTGCATTGTATGATGATACAAATAAAAATGAAGTAGAGGTAAGATTTTTATCTGGTGGTGAGGAAAAGGCAACTACTTTAAAAAATATCGTAAGCGTAAAAGGATATATTGGTGTATATTTTGATTCAAATAACGTAAATGAGGATGGAACGTTAAAGGCAATAGTTAATATTGTAGAGCCAGGTTCAAGAGCAGAGCAAGCAGGAATAAAATCTGGTGATGAGATAATTTCTGTAGAAAACGTGAGTGTAAATAGTTCAACTGACGTGATTAGAGCTGTTACAAGTTATGTAGATAAGGAGATTAGCATTACAGTTTTAAGAGGCGGTAACACTAAAGAATTAAAAATAACTCCAGCCAAAACTGAATTTGTAAATTTTGGGATAACAGGTGTAGAAATAGTACCAACAACTTTGGGGTATTCTTGGTATAAATCTGTTAACACAGTAATAAGAGTGGTTGACTCGTATGTAGACCTATTTAAAGGTAAAGTTAAACTTTCACAAATGTCTGGAATAGTTGGTGTCGGTGAAATGGTATCAAAGGCTCGAGGAATTGTTGAACTGTTGACTTTGGTAGCAACAATATCTCTTGCAATAGGTATGGCAAACATTATGCCTTTTCCACCTCTTGATGGAGGAAAAGTAGTACTTGTGTTGATAGAGGGAATAACCAGAAAAAAAGTTCCTCAAAAGGTTGAATTAACCTTAAGCGGAATCGGCTTTTCACTTTTGATATTGCTTACAATATTTGTTACAATTAAAGACATAATTAGGATAATATAAAATTGAACATAAGAAAAAATTAAAAATCCAAAATATACATATTAATGTTGTGTTTTGGGTTTTTAATTTCTATGTGGGGGTAAATATGAGGAAGATAAAAGAGCTATTTAGTAAAGCACTTAGCGACACTAGTACATTATCTGAACTTGAACTTCAAGAGATTAAATTTTCTCAAAAAACAAGTACGGCTATAATGTATATTAACATAGATAGAAAAATTAATCCCGTTGATGTTTCGGATTTTACTAAGAAAGCAAAAGATTGTTTTAGTTTAAATGACTTCAAGTTAAAGTTTAATTGTGTGTCACCACTTGATATAGAAGAGCAAGATGTATTTAATATAATTGAATATTTAAAATTTTCTAGGCCTTATCTTTCGCAGGTGTTTGATAACGGTAACATAGACATAGGGGAAGATGTAGTTACTATAGAATTAAAAAATAATCAAAGTGGATTTTTAAGATTAAAAAAAGTTGATGAACTTATATCTAGTTGCATAAAAGGTTTTTATGGAGTAGAAAAAGAGGTAAATATTCAGAATAGCCCTAATTTTATGGAAGAAAAACCAATTGAATTCGTTGTAAAGAGAGAAGATATAATGCAGCAGATTCCAAATGAAACAAAAAAAGAACCAAGTCCAAATATTATGAAGCAAGTCGTACCTCAGATTCAAGATAATAAAGAAAACCCAAAAGAACAAACGGAAGAGGAAAACTCTATTGTTATACTTGGAAGAGATATTACTAAAGAAAAAATAGATAATATAGAAGATTTAAATACAGACTATGATAAGGCATGCATTGCAGGAAAAGTTGAATTAATGGATATACGTGAACTTAAGTCTGGCAAAAAACTTCTTACATTAGACATTAGCGATAGGACAAGTACTATTGCTACTAAAATGTTTTTAGACGATAAAAAGCTTGCTGCTGTTAAAGCAAAAGTTAAAGAAGGAACTTATGTTAAAGCCTCTGGTAAGGCACAATACGATCCTTATGCAAAAGAGCTTACAATACTTGCAAATAACGTTATAGAGTGGGAAAAGCCGAAGGGAAGAATGGACACGGCAGAAACTAAACGTGTAGAGCTTCACATGCATACTCAAATGAGCGCAATGGACGGGGTAAGTTCATGTACTAGTATAATAAAGAATGCTATTAAGTGGGGTCATAAAGCTGTTGCCATAACAGATCATGGAGTAGTACAAGCATTTCCTGAAGCACACCATGTCATAATGGATAATTTTACGTCTTTAGTTAAAAAAGAAGCTGGTTACCCTACAACACAAGAAGTGCTAGATGCTGCGCCAATAAAAGTATTATATGGTGTAGAGGGATATCTTGTTCAAGACATTGAACCTGATTTTTATATGCCAGAGACCTATGTTGTTTTTGATATTGAAACAACAGGGCTTGATGCTAGAACATGTAAAATAACAGAAATAGCAGCATGTAAAGTTAAAAATGGGGAAATAGTGGATGAATTCTCCACATTTGTAAACCCAGAGTGTATAATTCCTAAAGAAGTACAAGAGTTAACTCATATAACGCCAGATATGGTAAAAGATGCTCCGACGATAGAAGAGATACTTCCAAAGTTTTTAGATTTTATATCTGGAAGCGTACTTGTTGCACATAATGCCAAATTTGATGTGGGCTTTATTAGGCATTTTGCAAATGAACAGAAGATATGGGATAAGATGACTCCATATGTAATGGATACTTTGGTTATAGCACGTGAGCTTTATCCTACATTTGAAAATCACAAATTAGGTACTCTTGCTGAAAACTTGGGTGTAACGTTAGAGGGAGCACATAGAGCAATAAATGACACAAGAGCTACAGTATATGTAATGCTAAAAATGTTAGAAGATGCCGTATCTCGCGGTATAGACATAACAGGATATGTGTATTCTAGTGAAGTTGAAGATGTAAGAAAACTTCCATATTACCATATTATAATATTTGCTAAAAACTATGTTGGACTTAAAAACTTATATAGATTAATTTCGTATTCTCACGTTACATATTTTAATAAACGTCCTAGAATTTCAAGGTCAATGTTAAATAGGTACAAAGAGGGACTTCTTATTGGTAGCGCTTGCGAAAGCGGAGAACTTTACCAGGCAATGTTTGAAAAGGAAAGCCAAGAGGATATAGAAAAAATTGCAAATTTTTATGACTATCTTGAAGTGCAACCACTTGGAAATAATAAATTTTACACAAGAAGTGGCAGAGAAAATAAAAATGGGGAGCTTGTAAAGCTTACAGAAGAAGAATTAAAACAAATAAATATAGATATAGTAAACTTGGGAGATAAGTTAAATAAGCCAGTAGTTGCAACATGTGATGTCCACTTCTTAAACCCAGAAGATGAAATTTATAGACGAATAATAATGGCGGGTATGGGCTTTGATGATGCAGATGAACAAGCGCCTCTATACTTTAGAACAACTGAAGAAATGCTAAAAGAGTTTGATTATCTGCCACCTGAAAAAGCTTATGAAATAGTTGTAACAAACACAAATTTAGTCGCAGATATGTGCGACAGAATAACTCCAATATCTGATGAAAAATGCCCGCCACATATTGATGGTTGTGAAGAAACAATACGAAATATTGCCGAAAGTAAGGCCCATGAACTTTATGGCGACCCTTTGCCAGATATTGTTCATGAAAGACTTGAAAAAGAACTAGACTCAATAATTAAAAATGGATTTTCCGTTATGTATATTATAGCACAAAAGCTAGTTTGGAAATCTAATGAAGACGGCTATCTTGTTGGCTCAAGAGGTTCTGTTGGTTCATCATTCGTTGCTAATATGACGGGTATAACTGAAGTAAACTCGCTTAAAGCACATTATAGATGTAAAAAATGTAAATATTCAGATTTTTCAGATTATGGTGTTAAAAATGGATTTGATCTTCCAGATAAAAACTGCCCAGTATGTGGAGAAAAACTTGAAAAAGACGGAATGGATATACCATTTGAAACTTTCCTAGGGTTTAACGGAGATAAAGAGCCGGATATAGACCTTAACTTTTCGGGAGATTACCAAGCTAAAGCACATAAATATACGGAAGTAATATTTGGTAAAGGAACTACATATAAGGCAGGGACAATAGGTACAGTTGCAGATAAAACTGCATATGGGTTTGTATTAAAGTATCTTGAAGAACGTAATAAAAAAATGCTTACTCCTGAAATAAATAGAATTGCAAGGGGATGTACTGGTATTAAAAGGACATCTGGCCAGCATCCAGGTGGAATTATAGTTGTACCAAAGGGAAGAGAAATATACGAATTTACACCGGTACAACATCCTGCAAATGATATGAAGTCTGATAATGTTACTACTCACTTCGACTTCCATTCTATCCATGATACAATTTGTAAACTTGATGAACTTGGTCATGATTCTCCTACAGTTTATCATTACTTAGAAGAATTTACAGGTATTCCTGTTATGGAAGTATCAATGTCAGATCCTGATGTTTATTCATTGTTTACTTCACCAAAAGCACTAGGCGTTACACCTGAAGATATTGATTGTCAAACAGGTACTCTTAGCTTACCTGAATGTGGTACTAACTTTACAAGACAGATGATGATTGATGCAAAACCAACTTGCTTTGCCGATCTTATGCAGATTGCAGGTCTATCCCATGGTACTGATGTATGGCTAGGTAATGCGAGAGACTTAATTATTAATAATGTTGTTCCATTTAGTGAAGTTATTGGTTGTCGTGATGATATTATGATTTATTTAATGTATCATGGTGTTGAACCTATTAAAGCATTTAAAATTATGGAATTTGTACGTAAAGGTAAAGCAAGTAAACCAAAGGAAAAAGAAAATTGGGAAAACTTTAAAAAGATAATGCAAGATGCTAATATTCCTGAGTGGTTTATTGATTCATGTAATAAGATTAAATATATGTTCCCTAAGGCTCATGCTGCGGCATATGTAGTAAGTGCTTTTAGAATTGCTTGGATTAAAGTTCATAAACCAGTATATTTTTATTCATCTTGGTTATCATGTAAAGCGACTGATTTTGATGTCGAAACTATGATGAAAGGTTATGATGCTATA
>OIYG01001663.1_pt1 | contig 16036 bp, 14 predicted proteins | sample 1587861 | NCBI WGS metagenome assembly OIYG01 (sample SAMN03283272) | human gut metagenome | biome: human-associated habitat; material: feces | host: Homo sapiens | place: Peru | collected 2012 | reverse complement strand
GGTTTTTCGCCGAAGGCGAGCGGTTTTTATCCTTTTGGCGATGCCACCGACCTCGCTGGGGAGGGCGGCGTTGGTGATGTGGCTGATTCAAGCCACAGCTTGAAATCAGACATGCCACAGCACTAATGACAGGTGCGAAGCACTGGCATCGCTAAAAGGTTGTTTTTTATGTTTTTTGTTTCAGTCCCCCAGTATTTTTCCATTGAACCCATATTTGGGATAACGAAAATGGAGGCTGCCCTTTTTTAGTTGGAAAAGGAGAGCCTCCATTTTTTGTCGTCTTACTTCAATTTTACATTCACATGCGACCTATCAATTCAACGACGTAGGGAAATTTAGACTAAATGATTTGTAAATAATAAGACATCGCTCGCGATAGGAGCGGTGTATTAAAGAGTTCACACGCTTTTTCTGTGGCAAATATAGGAAAAGTTTCAGTTTGAAAACAAATTTTTAGAACAAAAAAAACGCATTTTTTCAAATGATGTGCAATGAATTTCGTTTTTGTGTTTTGTAACATATTTCTACAACATGTTTTCCCGAAATATAGGCTTTTAGAATTGTGGTGTTGAGGAAAATCGTTAAATTTGTGGTGGAATCAATTTTCTGGTGTTTTGTTTATAAAATAATACATACTATATGGTATCACGTATTTCACACATTATTTTTTCTATGGTGCTTATTATGGGCGCCACTTCGGCGATGGCGCAAAAGCAGTTCACGCTCGAAGATTTGAATTTCGGCGGCAAGAATTACCGTCAGATGAGTCCACAAAACCGCACACTCTACTGGTGGGGCGACAAGTTGGTGCACGCCACCGACTCGCTTTACTCGCTCGTGGATGTGAACACAGCTAAGGAGAAACCGCTGTTCACGCTCGACCAGATGCGTGAGTGGAGCGAACTGGGCAAGAAACTTCGCTCGCTCCGTGGCGTGTCGATGCCCTACGCTGGCAAGCCTCTCGCGTTGGTGCAGACCGCCAAGAAGCGAATATTGGTGAACTTCCGCACCAAAAATGTGGAGTGGAGCCAAGATTGCTCGAAAGAAACGCAAGCGTCGGACTGGTGCAAGCAAAGCCGCGCCGTGGCGTTTGTCGATGGCGACAATCTGTATGTGCGTGATGCCGCTGGGCAACTGATGCGCGTCACCAAAGACGGCTCTCGCAACATTGTGTATGGGCAGAGCGTGCACCGTAATGAGTTTGGCATCGACGGCGGCTTGTTCTGGAACCCCAAAGGCACTAAGTTGGCGTTTTACCGCATGGACCAAAGTATGGTTGCCGACTATCCGCTAATCAATGTGCCCGAACTTTCCGACACCGCCCATCTGATGGCCACACCTGCTCCCGAAAAATATCCAATGGCGGGTCAAACCTCACACAAGGTGACTATCGGCGTGTATGACGTGGCTTCGGGCAGCATCATCTACCTGAACACTGGCGACCCCACCGACCGCTATTTCTGTGGCATCACTTGGAACCCCGACGGTGGCACCATCTATGTGCAGCAGATGAACCGTGCGCAAAACGATATGCACATGGTGAGCTACAACGCCACTACTGGCGAACCAGTGGCAGAACTCTACCACGAGTCGCACCCCAAATACATTGAGCCGGGCGCACCACTGAGTTTCTTGCCTTGGGACGCATCGAAATTCATTTTGCAAAGCGAAAAAGACGGCTTCAACCACCTCTATCTATATGATGTGAAGGGCAACCTTCTGAAGCAGCTCACCAGCGGCAGCTGGGAAGTGACCAAACTCGTGGGATTCGACACCAAGAGCCGTGCCGTGGTGATTGAGAGCACCGAGGCGCATGATTTGCAGAACAACATTTTCCGTGTGGATATTGCTTCGGGCAAACGCACTCGCATCGATGCCGATGGCAAGGGTGTGCACTCTTGCTTGCTGAGCGAAAGCGGCACCTTAGCCGTGGATTGGTATCAAGAGCCCGACGTGCCTCGCAATATCGACATTCTGAACACCGCCAACGGCAAGGCTGTGCGCTTCTTCACCGCCCCCGACCCTTGGAAGGGCTACGCCGTGCCTACCTATAAGAATGGCACCATCAAGGCAGCCGACGGCACCACCGACCTCTACTATCGCATGGTGCTTCCACCCGACTTCGACGCATCGAAAAAATACCCTACCGTGGTGTATGTGTATGGTGGTCCACACACCCGCAATGTGGACGCTGGTTGGCACTGGCGCAGCCGCAGTTGGGAAACCTACATGGCGCAGCGTGGCTATGTGCTGTTCATTCTCGACAACCGTGGCAGCAACCGCCGTGGCCGTGAGTTCGGACTTGCCACCTATCGCCAACTCGGACAGGTGGAAATGCAAGACCAGATGAAGGGCGTGGAATTTCTGCGCACTCAGCCCTATGTGGATATGGACCGACTGGGCGTGCATGGCTGGAGTTTTGGCGGCTTCATGACCATCAGCCTGATGACCAACTACCCCGACGTGTTTAAGGTGGGCGTGGCTGGCGGACCTGTCATCGACTGGAAGTGGTATGAGGTGATGTATGGCGAACGCTATATGAGCACCCCACAACTTAACCCCGAAGGCTACGAAAAGGCAAGTCTGCTCAACAAGGCGAAAAACCTGAAAGGCCGCCTGCAAATCATTCAAGGTTTGAACGACCCCGTGGTGCTCCCACAACACGCCTACTCATTCCTGAAAGCGTGCATCGCCGCCGGCACCCAACCCGACTTCTTCGTATATCCAGGCGAGCCCCACAACATGCGCGGCCACCAAAGCGTACACCTCCACGAACGCATCACCCGCTACTTCGACGACTACCTGAAGTAGCCTCCCCCGAAAGCAAACATACCCCCATAAAGAAATAGCCAAATTTGACCAAATGCGCCAAGTTTGGCTATTTTTACATCCAATGTTATGATATCAATCAGAATAGCAGTTTATTCCCTTTCTGATGTTGATATTTCGAAATTCCGACCTATCGACTCGTTGACTCGTTGACTCGTTGACTTGTTGACTCGTTGACTTGTAGACTCAGAAATTCAGAAAAGGGGTTGTGGAATCGAAATAATATTTCTAACTTTATCATTTATTTTATTCATCAGTATTTTGATATTTGAAGATGAGCAAGAAGTGGTATGTGGTGTGGGTTGGCACCGAGCCTGGCATTTGCGAAACTTGGGAGGAGTGCCAAATTCGCACTCAAGGCTATCCCGGTGCGCGCTACAAGGCGTTTGATTCCAGTCGCGAAGCCATTGAGGCGTATCGCAAGGATTTAGATGCCCACGCCGACCCTCGTGCCGTGATTCGCGCCATTGCCCATGCCGAGACTTCGCGCACCAACTATGCCAACATCAAGGAAATATACCCCGGCAGTGTGGCGGTGTGTGGCTCGTGCGACCATGCCACTGGCATGATGCAGTATCGTGGTGTGGATGTGTGGTCGGGCACCGAACTTTTCCGTTTCGGCCCTGTGGCTGGCAGCGAAAATGTGGCAGAATTTTTGGCTATCGTTCATGCGTTGGCATTGCTGCAAAAGCAGCGTAAAGACCGCATAGCCATCTATTGCTCCAACGGCATAGCCCAAATGTGGGTGCGCCAGAAAAAGAGCAATGCGCATGTGCCGCCCGTTCCTGCCTATGCGAAGATGGGGCAACTGTTGGCACGCGCCGACCACTGGTTGGAGGTCAACACTTTTCACAACTTCGTGATTAAGTGGAAAACTGACGAATGGGGTCCAAACCCTGCAAGTGTCTGCCACGATGGCAAATAACCTGTGGCATTGGCACAATAATTGCTTTTTTCTATCAATATGATGAGCTACTAACTGAACAAGCGACTCTCGACAATGGCGAAAAATAAACAGAAATGGTATGTGGTGTGGAGCGGCACGGAGCCGGGTGTGTACGGCACTTGGGCGGAATGCAAGCAGCGCATTCACGGCATTGCTGGAGCAAAATACAAGAGTTACGACTCGCTGGCAGAGGCTGAAGCCGCTTATGCGGCTGGCTACCAAGCACCAAAGCGCAAGAATGGTGGCGAGGTGAGGGTGTCGAATCTGCGCCTCACGCCCGAACAACTGTCGGAATTTCCGGAAATCGACCCACGGAGCATTGCCGTGGACGCGGCTTGCAGCGGCAACCCCGGAAAGATGGAATACAGGTGCGTGTATGTGTTTGCCGACCCTTCCATGCCCGACATCTTCCACTTTGGTCCGATTATGGGCACCAACAATGTGGCAGAGTTTTTGGCGATTGTCCACGCCCTTGCCATGCTCAAGCAGCAGGGCAATAGCCAGACGGTGGTGTATTCCGACAGCCGCAACGCCATGCTGTGGGTGCGCCAGAAGAAATGTAAAACCACTCTTCCCCACACGCCCCAGTTTGCCCAGGCCCACGACATGATTGCCCGCGCCGAAAAATGGCTCAACGAAAACGCCGTGACAAATCGTGTGGTGAAGTGGGAAACAAAGCGGTGGGGGCAAATTCCTGCCGATTTTGGCAGAAAGCAACATTAAGAGAAAATGAAATACAGAAGCGATAACGACAAAAGTTACGGAGCGGCCGGTATGGTGATTGGGCTGAATGTGCTCAACGCCGAAGACACATTCTGCAGCGTGACCATCGATGCCGACGGGCTCGACTGCGTGGTGATGATGCCGGATTTCCTCATGTCTGACCAACTCACCTGCGATGCGCACGATGCGTGGAAAAAAAGCGTAAGGCACTTCCATGTGGCCATGGGAATGGTGATTGCCGACCGTGTGAGCCGTAAAATGCTCCACGACCACGGCACGGTGGACCGCAAGATGCACAATCAAATGCTCTCGGCGATGACCAAAGAGGGCAAAACGCTTTGCTGCCTCGAACACGATGAGGTGGAAAATGTGTTTGAGGAATATTTCCAGCACATGGTGAAGGTGTTTTCCAACCCCACAGTGCGCAATGCCACATCGCAGTTGGCATCGCTCCTGCAAGAGCGCCGCACACTCTCCAACACCGAGGTAGAGGAACTGCTCACAGAATTGTCGATTATTTAAACGAATATCCCCCCAATCGTAGCGAAAGATGAAAGTAGTGCTGATTAATCATAGCGACACGCAAGGAGGTGCGGCAGTGGTATCGCTCCGCCTGATTCGCGCACTTGTGGAAGCCGGTATCGACGCGCGAATGTTGGTCACCCACCCCACACTCACCGACGAGCCGCTGGTGGGCGAACTGGGCAACCCTCGCGCCAACAAACTGCGCTTTATTGCCGAGCGATTACGCATCATGATGCACAACGGAGCCAACCGTGGCACGCTTTTCAAAATCGACACCTGCCAATATGGAGCCAACGCCGCCGCCCACCCGTGGGTGAAAGATGCCGATGTGGTGGTGCTGGCATGGGTGAATCAAGGCACGCTCTCGCTCAAGGGCATTGAGCAAATATACCGATTGGGCAAACCCATCGTGTGGGTGATGCACGACATGTGGAACTGCACCGGTGTGTGCCACCACGCTTTCTCGTGCGAGGGTTACAAAGGCACCTGCCAATCCTGTCACCTAACTGGCAAGAGCGGCGCCGACCTCTCCACCGCCACCCAGCGGCGCAAAGCCTCGCTCTACAAGCGTGTGCCCATTCATTTCGTGGCAGTGAGCCATTGGCTGGAAGGGGTGTGCCGACAGAGCGCGATTATGAAGGACTGCGATGTGAGAATGATTTTCAACGCTTTCCCTGCCGACGACTACCAATACGGCCGGCTGACGGAGGCTTATCCCGGCGTGCCGCTCGACAAGTCGGTGATTATCATGGGTGCGCGCCGACTCGACGAGGACAACAAGGGATTTCCCGAAATGCTCGAAACCACGCAATACATCGCCGCACACCGCCCAGAGTTGGCGAAGAGAATCCACTTCCTGCTCTATGGCGACATTAAAGACGCGTCGCTTCTTGAAAAAATAGCCGTGCCTTACACCTATGTGGGTGCGGTGCGCGCCAACCAACTCAACGAACTTTACCGCCACAGCGACATCGTGCTCTCCACCTCGCTCTACGAGAATCTGCCCGGCACGCTGATTGAGGGGCAAGCGAGCGGCTGCCTGCCTGTGACTTTCGGCAAGGGCGGACAGGCCGACATCGTGGACCACCTGAAGAGTGGCTACATCGCCGACTACAAAAGCGCAAGCAGCGTGGCAGACGGCATTGAGTGGGCTATCGCCAACCCAGCCGACCGCGCATGGCTCCATCACGAGGTGGTGCGCAAATTCTCTGCAGATGTGGTGGCGCGGCAGTTTATACAACTGTTTGACGAAATCACCCAAAATCAATAAGGAAACTCAAAACAAAACAACGATATATGCAAACTGTATTATTCCACAGCACTATTTTTGGTCCTATCCACAGCCGCCGTTTGGGCGTGTCGCTGGGCGTGAACCTGATGCCTAACGACGGCAAAATCTGTTCGTTCGACTGTGTTTATTGCGAAGCCGGCTACAATGCGCAAGGTCCCGGCAAAGACGGCGTGCCAACTCGTGAGGCAGTGAAAAAGGGACTTAAAAAGAAGTTGGAAGAAATGAAGGCAGAGGGCAGCAAACTCGATGTCATCACTTTTTCAGGCAATGGCGAACCCACTATCCACCCTCACTTTAAGGAGATTGTGGCTGATGTGATGCGCCTGCGCGACACTTATTACCCTGAGGCAAAGGTGAGCGTGCTCAGCAATTCCACCATGGCAGGTAAGCCCTCGGTGGTGGAGGCACTGCTGAAGGTGGACAATAATATCCTCAAACTCGACTCTGCGCTCCCTGCCACCATGCGTGCCATCAATCAGCCTGTGTCGGGCGGAACACTGCCCGAAGGCATTATCAACGACCTGAAGGCGTTTGCCGGGCAATGCATCATTCAAACCATGATGCTGCGTGGCGAGCACAATGGCGTGAAAATCGACAACACCACCGACCACGAAATCGACGCGCTGATTGAGGCTTACAAGGAAATTCAGCCTCGCTCGGTGATGATTTACAGCATCGACCGCAAAACGCCCGAAGAGCACCTTGAAAAGGTGGAGAAAGAAGAACTTGAACGCATCGGCGCACGCATCAAGGCTGCGGGCTTCGATGTGCAAGTAAATGCATAAAACGATGATGATACGTCCTGCTGCACTTCGGCAAACCGACCGCATTGCCATTATTAGTCCGTCGGGCAATGTTGTCGCCAAGCGTGTGAAAGGTGCCGTGGCGGCACTCGCTCAGTGGTGCTACGCTCCCGTGGTGGGGCAGCACACGCTCGACGAGCACCGCTCGTGGGGCACCGTGCTCACTGGTGGCACCGATGAGGCGCGATTGGCTGACCTGCGATGGGCTATCGCCGACCCTACAATCAAGGCTATTCTTTGTAGCCGTGGCGGATATGGCACGGTGAGGCTGCTGGATTGCATTGATGTGAATTTGGTTCGCTCCAATCCCAAGTGGCTGATTGGCTTCAGCGACATCAGCGTGCTGCACGCCCTGTGGCACCGTGCAGAGGTGATGAGTTTGCACGCCTCCATGGCGAAGCAACTCACCGACTTCGGCACCGAGGGCGAGGTGAGCGAGGCGATGCACACCATTATCAGCGGCGGCACGCTCTCGCCCTACCACATCGACTCTCACCCATTCAACCGCTGCGGCGAGGCTGAGGGAATGATTGTTGGCGGAAATTTCGCGGTGCTCTCGGCGCTCATTGGCACCGATTACAATCTGCTGAAGCCCGACACCATTCTCTTTATTGAAGATGTGGGCGAGGAAATCTATAGGGTGGAGCGATTGCTCTATCAGTTGAGGCTCGCTGGCGTGCTGCCCAAGTTGAAGGGCTTGATTGTGGGGCAATTCACTCGTTATCACCTCAACGGTGTGCTCACCGATACCAGCACCGACACGCAGCAGCACCTCTACAGCATGATTTCACGCCTTGTGGAGCCATACAGCTATCCTGTGGCGTTTAACTTCCCCATCGGGCATATCGACCGCAATCTTCCCATAGTGGAAGGATCGCAAGCCACCTTGCAAGTGAGCCCCGAAGTCACCCTCACATTCAAGTGATGCACAAAGTTTAACTATTTGGCACAACCATATTTGGAAATCAAGTCGTAACTTTGCACCGCAATAGCGATTATCGCCAATGTGGCACCTGTTATCAGATTCCATCACAACGTATGGACATGCCTTGGCATGTTAGGTGATGCGCTGATAAATTGGTGATTGCGATTGAAATATGCCAAGGCATGTCCCTACGCTTGGGCGAAATCAAAACATTGCCAAATTGCTGATAACAAAAAACGACAAATTTTAGATAATACAGACAATGATGAAAAAGATAATTTTAGCGGCTCTGATGAGCGTAATCACTATGTCGATGGTGGCACAGGTGGTGGCAGAGGAAAGCGAAGCCACCAACAAGCAAGTGCTTGATAACTATAAATTTGAGCAAGAAGGTAGTTTTGGCTACGGTTTGTATGCCGGTGCTGGCTATTCCGTTACCACTCCATCGCTCAACGATAATTTCGGTGGCAACTTCCTGTTCCAAATTGGTGCGGTGGGCACTTACGATGGCTTCCAACTCAAAACCGATGTGCAATTCGGACAACCTGGCTATCGCAACGACAACATATTTGGCGCACCTGCCTACGACGAGCAGGGTCACCCATCACAAGTGAACGGCAACAGTTCTGCCTCGTTTTTGGGCTGGAGCGTGCAGTTAGGTTATAAGGTGTATCAGGGTGGCAGATTCGCCGTTACGCCTAACGTGGGTATCAACTACACCAAATACAGTTGGAACCTCGACAACCTGAAGTGGAAAAAGAACGACGACGGCGAGTATGTGGCAGAAGTCACCAGTAAAGAATCGGCTAAACTGACCAATCTCGGCTTCATCGGTTCTGTCGACATCGACTACACCTTCTCAAGTTCGAAGATAAAAAATCCGTTCACAGGCGATGGCGACACCCGCTTGCGACAGTCGATTCGCTTCACCCCATTCGTGGCTTACGCAAAATACGATAAGTGCAACCCTTCGGTGAAAGGTGCTTTTGTGGGTATCACCATCAACTATCTGGGCTTGCTCCACTCCTTGGGCTTCTAAAACCAAATCGGATATTCGGGGAAAAAACAGTCCAAAAATGGGCGCAAAATGTTATTTTCAAACAAATTAATACTTGTTTTGCACCGTAATTAAAATGTTTGTTCTACATTTGTGCCCGAATTTAACGAAAACGGCAATAACGTCGCTCTTTTACGGCTATTGGATTTTTTAGATTTCAATTTTTTGATGAAACGCTTTTCTACACTTATAGCAATCCTTTTATTATTCTCGTCGGTGGGGCTGTGCTACGCCCAGGACCTGAGCGAGGATATTTCGGAGAAAAACCTTTCTCCGCTGCGAAAGGTGTATGTGGGCTACCGCATCATTCCCGACCCATACAACCCCAAGGAAACGGCATTTGAGATTGAGATGCGCCCCGTGGTGGTGTATCCCAACGAGCGATTCCGCAACAAAAACGAAGAAAAATTCTACTGGCGCACCGTGCGCGATGTGAAACGCACATTGCCCTACGCCAAACTCATCAACCGCACACTGCAAGAGACTTACGAGTATCTCGAAACTTTCGACACCAAGAAGGAGAAAGACGCCTACTTGAAGCAATTCGAGAAATCGCTCTACGCACAGTATAAGCCCGTGATGAAAAAACTCACAAAAAGTCAGGGCAAAATGATGATCAAACTCATCAACCGCGAGACCAACCAAACATCTTACCACATCGTGAAAGCATTCTTGGGCACATTCCGTGCCGGATTCTGGCAAACTTTCGGCAGATTCTTCGGCGTGAACCTCAACGCCGCCTACAAGCCCGACAAAGATAAAAACGACGCCGTAATCGAGCGCGTAGCCACCCGCGTGGAGCAAGGCTTACTTTGATGAAATAGCAAAAAACAATTATTATTTTTCGTAAAGATGCTCTTTGCTCTTAGACAAGTGAGATTAATAATTTGTTGCACAAAAAAAGCCGTTTAAATACAATAAAAGTACCTAAACGACTCTATAGGATACAATAAAAAGATTATTTCTTTTTCTTGTACTGTTCTGAATAGCCATTATAATAAATTGTCAGAACGCCTTTTTCAATCTTCATAGGATAAGAACTTTTACCAGAATCATCATAACTCACAAAATACAGTTTTCCTTCAGAAAAATCCCATGAGTATTGGTTTGTTTCTGTTGTTACACCAAAATGTGTTACCCATTCTTTTGCATCGTAATTGGGGAAAAATTCCATGTGCCAAATCTCATCACACACTAAAGGGTCAGGCATTTTGCCGTCTTCATCAAGCATAATCCATTCTCCAATTAATTCTTCACCTGGATTCTTTGGCTCATCTTTGTCGTCATCACAAGAACTGAATACAAAGGGCATAATTAAAGCCCATAATAACAAGATTTTTCTCATAATAATAAAATAATGAAGTTTAATAAAATAATATAATTTACAGAGACCTTAAAGTGGTCTAATCTGTCTGTTTGAGATTTTTCTATAATATTTGCTTACACCTTTAAATCTGTTCTTTTGGGTTTAAAAACTTTTTGAAAGTGTTACAACACCGTGGTCGTAGAAGTAGTCGATGTTTGCCATTGATAAATTTGTTTGAGTGTTAATGCAATACCATCTAACAGTGAACTGATATGAATTCTTATATTTATTAACCAGTCCGCCGCATGGTGAAACTTGGTTAACATAGGAAGAAAAATAATTAAGAACTTTGTCTTTAGATGCAAAATCGGTAAACATAATGGCAACACCGAAATAATTTGACCAAGCATTCAATTCTTGTACTCCTATGGAAGGCAGAGACCCTTTATTGTATAGTGTCATTCTGATTTGAAAATTCACTCCAGCATAATTTGTTCCGCTGTTTGTCCCAGAACCCGTTCCAATACCACTACCTGTACTTGTTCCTGAACTAGAATTCCCCTTTTTGCCTTCTTGAGTTACAGTACAATATCCATAATCATTTTCACCATTTCCTCTTGCTACAATTTTTATGGTTGTCTGCCTGCTATTGTTTGATGTGTTTTTGTCACAAAAAATGGGTATTCTTGTCTCGCCTAGTTTTCCATTAAACTTGTCTATATGAATCCATGAGGGGAGCCCATTTCTGTCAATTTTCCAAGAGGCTGAAGTTGGACCTTCTAAAATAACATATAAATCTTGAGTTGCTGATTCTTCTCCAAACGAAAGGTCTGATGAACTTAAATACACTGATAACGACTTTTCGTACTCCTCGTTGTCGCCACAAGAACAGAACACAAAGGGAATGAGCATCAAACATAAAATAAGGTTCTTCATTTTTCTGATAAGTTAATAATCCCCTATTTGAAGCCCGAAATAGTTGTAAATAAATTTTACTACAAACACATAAATAAAAAACGCAGGCTTCCATCTCTACTTGTCCGCTGTTTGAGGCCTACCACAGCCCTTGCTAGTGAACGAAGTAGAGTGTCTGCCTACGCCGTATATTACACGTATCTCCTGTAAAGTGTGCTTTGAGGATATAATTTATACCCTCGCAAGCACACCCCGAGATACACATCGTGCATACCCGTAGCATTCACTTCCGACATTGTCCATGACTAGCAAAATGAAAGTGGTAGTTTCAAACAGCCAACAGACAAAGCATCAATGACGCTTTTATTTATAAGTAATATTGTCCCACCCAAGCCGCTCTATTTGCGATGAAATGATTACGACATGAGCAACTACACACAAAATTACATAAATAATTATAAATAACAAAAAAAAGAAAAAGGATATTTAAGCAAAGATTACAAATCACAAAAAAAGAATTCACGTTTGCATGGGGGGCTCATTGGGATAATGCAATTTGTGCCAACGAAACCATCGCAAAGGGGCAAACCTTGGTGTGTTTCAAATGCACGATAACACTTTAGTTACGGAAAAAATACACAAAAGATATGTCCATATATGCGAATTGAATTTTCTACAAATATATGGGAAATAACAACCAGTAAAATTTCGTTATTATTCGTCGGATTCGTCGTCGTCAGCCGTGACCTCTTCTTCATACGGCACATCACCCATCCATAACAAATCGCGATCGTTTTCGATAGCGGATTTTATCTTGCTTCTGATGCCAGGCGTGGCATCGCCCTGCGCCATCGTGGAACTGTCGGAGCAAGTGGTGGAACTGTCGGTTTCCATGTCTTGTGGATCCTTGGGCACAGCGCCGCCGTTCGACTTAGGCAACATGCACCCCGGAAGCGCCGTAAGTATCACCCCAGCCAGAATGCTCGCCACCGACACTTTCTTTCCGGCGTTTCGGCACTGCTCCAACTCACTTTCAAGATAGCGCAACTCCTCCTCGCACTTCGGACACGTGCCCTTGCAGTCGCCCTTGTGCTTACACTCGCTGGTCACAAACTCAATATCGTTGGCTTTCGCAATCTCCTGTCGAATCTGCTTCAAGATTTTGCATTTCTTTTTTCCAGGCAGCATAATCAATTCTATTCGTTTTACAGGTTACACATCAATTACTACAATCACACACTGAGACGCATTAAAGTCGCACAAAAGTCACACGACACTGTCACGCACAATAATAGTATAATTAGTCACCGCAAAGATAACCCACCTCCCCCCATTTCCCAAAATTTTCCCTCCAAAAAAACATGCCTCCCAAAAATTTTTGGAAGGCACATATTTTTAAGCCTTAAAACTGTGTAATAGTGATTACTTTACAATCACTTTTGTTACGAGGTTGTTTACTGTCACAACATATACACCAGTTCCTACTGGCACAGAAAGTTCATTAGCGGCATTTTCAAATTGAGCCACAATGCGACCATCTATAGCGGCAACCACCACTTGTGCACCGTTTGCACCAGTGATATTGATATAGCCATTTTCACCACGAACCACGGCTTTGCTCATCAAAGTAGAAGTGATGCCTGTGGCTTCACTTGTTACTTCAAGTTTGTAGCAGTACAGGTAAAGCGCACCAGCGTCAGAAATAGCGTGAATACCCACGAAATAGTCACCATCAACAGTAGGAGAGAACACGCCGCTAAGATCCATAGGCGATCTGTAGCCACCTTCAATAGTGGTGGCAGGGATAACCGAATTTTTCATTGCTTCCGCAGTGGCGTTGTCACCTACCTTCACTTCGGCCTTCTCGGTATATGGGTTCATTGCGTTTGCTAATTGGGCTACAATATTGTATTTCTGATTAGCCTTCATTCTCAGTGGAGGAGAAATCAACCAATCATCGCCAGCATTGTCGTTATTGAACAAGTATTTTGCACCACGGAAATCGCTGCCCCAAGTGGTGCCATCGGCATTTGCATCAATAATTGTGTATAGGCTGAAATCACCATCGCTAAATTCCTTGTTGTAAGGAACCTGAAGAGCCTCACCCAAAATCACACCATTCGACTTGGTTGGTGCTGCTTGATAATCGCCATCTACAGCCACCACTTCATAATAGTAGCTTGCGAGTTTGTCAACGCTCTTGTCGTCGGCACATTGAACATTTTTCACAACAGAAGCCACAACTACGTTGTCGGGGAATCGGGTCACGTTATAAGTCACTGTTGAAGGGTCAAATTTTGCACCATGAGCGCCCTCTGTCACTGCTTCCCATTTGATAGAGGCGCCACTTTGTGTGCGAGTGGCAGTAACTTTTGCAACTGATGCAGGCACATCAAGTCCGAAGTATTGCTTACAGATGTATTCAGGTCCATTACCTGCATTGTTTTTAGCACGAACAGATACTGCACGTTCACCACGCTCCACATTAAGGTCGATGGAAACCATACTTCCAGCGTTAGCCTTTCCTGAAGCCTTTACCACTCCGTCAACAAGTACTTCGTAGTCCAATTCGCCAGAAAGTGCGGTTCCGCCATAGGTCAGAGATGGCATTGTGAATGTGGCCTTTCCGCTAAGCGCTGATTCCGCAAATGTGAGCACCAAACTTGCTGGAATTTCAGGTACATCGGCTGCGAAAACTGGAGTTTTAGAGAATACGCCCACAAATTCTTTCGCACCCGTAGCCCATGTGGAGATGCGAGTAGCCTTGCCAGTGCTTAAATCCACAGTGTAGATACCGCTTTGGCTATCGTCGTCGTTGAAGGCACACCAGTAGAATTGCTTAGTACCATAATCAAATGTAGCGTCTTGCAAAAATTTTGGTTTGAAACCTGTATCACCAATGATGGTGATTGCTCCGTCTGTAATGCCGATTTTACCAAATTTTCCTTCATCGTTCACGAAATATAATGTGCCTGTGGCATCGCTTGCGAGCGCGTTAAAAGAGTGGTCAAGAAACGCAATAGTGTCACAATCTGCTGTCTTGGGATCCAGCGTGCCAAAATAGAAGCCTTCACGCTCCTCGCTGTAAAAACTGCCGTAAATCTTTTTGGTTACGGGATTAAAGGTGAGCGAGGTAGCCACTGATGAGTGCGAAGCCTCCACCTTGTTGGTAAGAGCCCAAGTCACAGGATTGTAAGAATTGAGGTAACACGCATTGATATTACCATACTTAGTGGTATATTCAATCGCAAAATAAGCAGTGTCGGCAAGGCAAGCACCACCGTTAGCTTTGGTGACAGCATCTGCAACCTTTTTCACCGATGCACTGGCAGCCACATCTGTGGAATAGATTCCAGACGGAGCCACATTTTTATTGGCTTCGTCGTAAATCAGATTACCATAGAGTGTGACATTGCTTCCAACCGATGCAGAAGCTTTCATGCTGAACGCTGAAGTGGTTAATACCGCAACAGCGATGAGGGAGTAGTAAGTTTTCTTCATATTTATATGTTTATCGTAACAAAATACTTAAATCTACTACAAAAGTAAAGAATTTGACGAAAATTTCAAACAAAATCATAACTTATATCGAATATAAATTCTTCAAGAAATAACAATAATAAACGTGTTCTGTTCTCACATAAAGTATTCTGAAGCCTACGGTTCAACGAGCCAACAGGCCAGCGAGTGCTGTGGGAGCAAGTGCTAGGGGGCTGTTTGGGGGGCTGAAGGGTACGATTTTTCCACTAATAATAGATACAACGTGCAGAAATGCGTCTTAACTCTGTTAAAAGATGTTAAATTGTAGAGAAAAAGGGCGTCAACCTCTTGCAGTTTATAAAATCCTATATATCTTTGCAATGTGTTTTTCATGGTATTAGATTTAAGGTTAATTAAGATTGGTAGTCGTGAGACTGTCAATCTTTTTTTTATCCCCAACCTCCCACAACAAGTTATTGTGAAATTAGTTATAATATAAGTGGCGTTTTTGTGGGGATTATGGTAAATTTGATGATTGAGATATGATGCCTACTATTTTTTTGATTGGATATATGGGGTGTGGGAAAACCACACTCGGCAGTGTTTTGGCGGCGGTGATGAATGTGCCGTTCGTCGACCTCGACGACTATATCGAGGAGCGACACGAGGCGCGTATCACCACTATTTTTAAGGAGATTGGCGAGGCTGGATTTCGTCAGTTGGAGAAGCAGGCGCTGCATGAGGTAGCTCGCTTGGGCGGTATTGTGGCTTGCGGTGGCGGCACGCCGTGCATAGAGGGCAATATGGAGCTGATGAACGAGATGGGACTTACGATTTGGCTCACCACATCGGCTGAGCGCATTGCGGCACGTCTATGTCTGCCTGAGCAGAAGGCGAAGCGTCCGCTCATTGCCGAAAAGACCAACGAGGAAATACTGGAGTTTGTAAAGGAAAAATTGGCGGAGCGTGAGCCGTTCTACAGCAAGGCGCAACTTCGCTTCGACTCCACCAACATCGAGACAGCCACCGACACGCTCGAAACAGCCAACCTGCTCGCTGGCGTTCTCTCCACCCTCAACCAAGGATAAAACGGCTCAGTGGAAAACTCCTGGGGATAGATTATGCAGTGTTGCCGAATCGTGAATGGAGTGAAAAACAAAAACATAAAAAACAGCCTTGGGGCAATGTGGAATGCTTCGCATTTGGCGGTGCGACTGTGCGCTTTGCGTCATTGGA
>OIYG01001660.1_pt1 | contig 16043 bp, 9 predicted proteins | sample 1587861 | NCBI WGS metagenome assembly OIYG01 (sample SAMN03283272) | human gut metagenome | biome: human-associated habitat; material: feces | host: Homo sapiens | place: Peru | collected 2012 | reverse complement strand
AGTGGAATGCTTCGCATTTGGCGGTGCGACTGTGCGCTTTGCGTCATTGGAAACGGGTTTCCACGCCGCCAACCACACAATCCCTCCGCCACCCTCTTACGAGGGTTTTCCACATTGCACCAAGGATAAAAACTGCTCGCCGTTTCACGGCGAAAAACCCCTGATGATAACATGATTTCTTTTCAAATTTAAATGCAAATTGAATCATACCAAAGGGGAAGTTCTTCTGGTGTGTTTCCAATGTTTCCAATGCGTTGATACATTGCTGTTTGCGTCGAAACATGCCAAAGGCATGTCCCTACGTTATGATGCAATACTTGCGCTTTCGGATAATCTAATTTCTGAAGATTGGTTTTTCGCCGAAGGCGAGTATTTTTTGTGTGGCGGAATTTGTGAGATGGGGATATTTTTGGGGCGATAACAATTTTTGGGGGTGGTGTTACGTTATAGGTTTAGAATTTGTGTGTGCGTATGCGCGCATAGTAATATTTTCATGACTATGATTAAGAAAACGATTTCTCTATTGATAGCGGCTTTGGCGTTTGTCCATGCTTCGGCATCGAATTGGCAAGTGGTGCCTTCGTTCCTTGGCTCAAAAACACAAAATGTGGTGGATATGGGCGATGAGGTGTATTATTTGGTGAGCGGCAGTCTGTATCGCTTCGATAAAAGCACTAAGGAAAACGAGAGCCTCAACCGCACCAACTACCTTAACGATGTGGTGATTAGCAATATTTACTACAACGATTACCGTGGCTATCTGATGGTGGTGTACGACAATTCGAATATCGACATCATCACCAGTGAGGGCGATATTATCAATCTTCCAGAAATCAAGGCGGCTTCGCTCACGCAATCCAAGACCATCAACGATGTGAACTTCACTCCTGAAGGGCGTGTGTATCTTGCCACCGACTTCGGCTATGTGGTACTGAACGACAAGAAGTGGGAGGTGCTGGAATCGCGCATCTTCGGTCAGAAGATTAATTCTGTGGCTGAGGTGGGCGATTACATGCTGGTGAGCCAGGGCACAGACCTTCGCTACGGCAAGGTAGGCAAGCACTATGAAACCGTCGGCTCCATGCCAAAAGTGACGGGAAAAGTGAGTAACGACGGCGGCAGACTGCGCGCACTCACCGACAGCAAGTTGCTCATCTGCACCGGTTGGACCTACACAGTCAATTTGAGCGTGAATGAGGCTGGGGAGGTGGTGGCCAATATTGCCGAATCGCAACCTTGCAAAACCGACAATTTGCAAGCCACTCCAAGCGGCTATTTGCTCAACTGCTTTTCAAACAACTGCTATCTCACCCTCGATGCCACTGGCTCCAACTTCACCAAGGTGGATGCTGAGAATCAGATGTATAGCGCCTACAAAGGCGGCGACGGCACGCTCTGGGCTGTGGGCGACAACGGGCTTCATCAAGCTACCGACAAAGCCAACTTCTACAAACCAACGGCACTGTCGTTTGTCACACCGTTCCACCTCACCTACAACAATGCGCAACGCTTGCTCTATGTGACCAGCACGGGCTCCAACGCATTCATCAGCGCGCAAAATCTGCCCACTGGCGTGAACACTTTCGACGGCATCACCGTGAAAGATGTAACCCCTACACCCACTATCGAGAATGGCGGCAGTTTCTACCCAGTGTTCTCCGCAAGCGAGGAAAACACCTACTTCATGGGCAACTGGTGGAACGGCATACACAAAGTGACCGGCGGCAAGGTGGTGAACAACTACAACTGGGAAAACTCGCCAATGGAGCACGCTCTGGGCGGCTACTACTGTAGCCCAATCATCGCGCTCGACAAGGCAGGCAACCTGTGGGCGGCTCAATCGTCTGCTCCAGCAGGGAAAAGTTTCTTCGTGTTGCCACAGGCTAAGCAGGCGCAAAAGGCAGTGACTGCCAGCGACTGGATTACCGTGAATGTGCCAGGTGCCAGCCCAAGCAAATTCTCCGTGCTCACCATGCTGCGCAACAGCAACGTGAAGGTGTTCTCCGACGGTACATTCGGTGGCTCGCTCTTCTTTATCAACGACGGCGGCACCCCATCGGCTAACCCCACCACCAAATCATATTCCTCTGGCTCGCTGTTCGACCAAGACGGCAACATCGTGAACTGGAACAACATCTACACCCTCACCGAAGACCAGAACGGCAATGTGTGGATGGGCACCAACGATGGCGTGCTGGTGTTTAACCCTGCCGATGCGTTCAAGAGCGATTTCCGCCTCCACCATATCAAGGTGCCACGCAACGACGGAACCAACCTTGCCGACTACCTGCTCAACGGCATCGCCGTGTCGCATATCGCCGTAGATGCGTCGAATCGCAAGTGGATTTGCACCAACGGCTCAGGCTTGTTTTTGGTGAGCGCCGACGGCACAACCGTGATTTCGCAGTTCAACACCGACAACAGTCCGCTTCTGAGCGATGTGGTGTATCGCGTTTGCCCCGACCCGTATTCTAATGCCGTGTATGTGACCACCAGCAACGGTATGATGATTTACCGCACCAACAGCACCCCTGGCGAGAACAGTTTCAGCAATGTGGTGGCATATCCAAACCCTGTGCGCCCCGACTACTACGGACTCATCACCATCACTGGGCTGATGGAAAACTCGCTCGTGAAGATTGCCGACGCGTCAGGCAACGTCGTGAAGCAGTTGAAAAGCGTGGGTGGAGAGTGTACTTGGGACGGTACCGTTGACGGCGCTGAGCGCGTTAAAAGTGGCGTTTATTTCGTTTTTGCGTCGCAAGCCGACGGCAGCGAAGCCGCAGTCACCAAAATCCTCATCGTAAGATAAGGGAGAAAGATAGGGGAAAGCCCTCCGTTTATTCAGAAGAAGGCCATTACGCTATAGCGTTTTAGGCAAGTGGAGGGGGATTATTTGAGGGAGAGTTGGAAATCTTTGATGAAATCGCCAAATTCGGGGCGGCGTGAGAGAATATCGTTCACGATTTCGCGCTCGGTCATGATTTTTGGTGTCTTGATGGTCTTGTCGAGTTCGATTTCAAGTGTGATAGTTCCGTTTTGAAGTGTGTTTCTGAGATAGGTCAAGATGTCGGTGAGGCTGTTGTTGATCATGCCGGCTTCGCCTTCGTTGGCCGACTTCATCTTATAGTGTGTGCCGCTCACGAGCGTTGGCACGGCACGGTGCATAGCGTTCACCACGATAATGTCGTGAGGGTGCGCTTGGGTGTATGCGTTCCATGCCTGGGCGAATTGCTCAGGGTCGATGGGTTTGTTGTCGTGGAAAGTGGGGGCTGATGCCACCTTTTTTGTTGCCTCTTGTTTGGCAGCCTCTTCAGCTGCACGCTGAGTGTTGTTGATATAGATGCGAGGAGGCATCTTGGATGGTGTCGCCGCCGATGGCTTATTGCTTGGCATAGGAGGCGACGGCATCGGATGCCCCTGCGGAATGTAGTGCTGTGCAGGGGCTGATGCGGTATGTTGCGCTGAAGCTGCCGCTTGTGGGGCGGCAGTCCGTGGGGTTTGCGTAGTTTGCTGTGGAGCCTGTGCCGGGCTGGTTTGCATCTTCTTCACTGAAGGCTGGTCGCCACCGGCAGGGGGCATAGGTCCGGTGAGCAGTTGGCAAATCTTGATCAGCGTGAGTTCCACCAGAAATTGCTTGTTGCTGGCGTTGCGATAGTTCAGGTCGCAATAGTTGCACAGATCCATCACACGGTAGAAGTAGGCAGGGGCAAACTTCTGCGCTTGCAGCACAAACTTCTGCGCCAACTCATCGTTCATTTCCAGCAGCACCACCGTTTGGGGGTTGCTTGCCACCATCAAATCGCGGAAATGCTGTGCCAGACCGTTGATGAAGAATTGTGAGTCGAATCCGTGTTCACGAATATCCTTGTAGATGAGCAGTGCCTCTGGAATGTCACTTTTCAGGAACGCCTCGTCGAGACGGAAATAGTAGTCGTGGTCGAGCACGTTGAGGTTCTCGATTGCGCCCTGATAGGTGATATTGCCCTCGCACGAAGCCGCCACCTGGTCGAAGATAGAGAGCGCGTCGCGCATTGCGCCATCAGCCTTTTGTGCAATCACGTTGAGGGCTGCTGTCTCGGCAGTCACACCACGGTCGGTGCAGATGTATTTCAGTTGCTCCACGATGTCGGGCACCTTGATGCGCGCGAAGTCGTAGATTTGGCAGCGCGAGAGAATTGTAGGGATAATCTTCTGCTTCTCGGTGGTTGCCAAAATGAAAATCGCGTATTCGGGCGGTTCCTCCAGCGTCTTCAAAAACGCGTTGAAAGCGGCGGTGGTGAGCATGTGGACCTCGTCGATGATAAACACACGGTATTTGCCCACCTGTGGCGGAATACGCACTTGATCCACGATGGTGCGAATGTCGTCCACCGAGTTGTTGCTGGCAGCGTCGAGCTCGATAATGTTGTACGAGCGTTGCTCATTAAACGCCTTGCACGATTCACATTCATTGCAAGGTTCACCGTCGGCGGTCAGATGCTCGCAGTTGATGGCTTTTGCGAAGATACGCGCGCAAGTGGTTTTGCCCACACCTCTCGGTCCGCAGAACAGGTAGGCGTGAGCCAGTTTGTTGCTGCCGATAGCCGTTTTCAGCGTATGGGTGAGCGATTGCTGCCCTACCACCGTTGCGAAACTCGCAGGGCGGTATTTCCTTGCCGATACAATGTAGTTTTCACTCATAGGATTTGTGGCTTCAAAAGTTTGAATTACAAAGATACGAAAAATATCAAAATGGCGAGAAGATAGAGGTTAGAAATTAGATTAAGAAGTTAAGGAGTTAAGAAGTTGAAGAAGTTAAGACGATAGCTGAGGATCCTGTAAAGTTGATTGGGGCGATGGCGCGACCTTTGACATTTACACCTACGGATTTCAGTAAAAATGCTTTTTGTGAGTTTAGGGGATATGCGTTGTGTATAAAAATAAGCGAGACTACCCGACAAAGTGGTAGTCTCGACTTTTTCCTTTTTTAGAGTGCAAGATGCAGCGACAAAGTCTACATCGGCACTATGATGATGCAAAATTAAAACAAAAAAGAGCAATCACCAAATTGGGATTTGAAATTATTTTTTAAAAATTCTTAAATCGTTGAAAAGTCAGGAATAAGAACTTTGAGGTCAGGTGTGTTGGCACACAAAGCGTTGTATAGTGAAGATATGTTTTCACTCATTTCGTTGGCTCTGTTTTCTGAAATAGAGTTCATTATATATTTAACCACTCGCAATGCCCCGATAATGTTTCCTGATGTGGTTTGGTCTTGCTTTGCAGGTCCTCTTTTTATTCGTCTTGGCAACTTAAAGTCATAGAGCAAGAGACCATGTGCGCAAGCGTTGCGAACATTCAGAATAGTGTGCATATAGTTTTCAAATGTCACCACTTGGCGGATTCCAAAAATGTTTGATATAAGAATCTTGCTTTCGTGGTCTTTCAACTCCTCATACAGTTTTAGCACAGCACCAAATGTCATGAATTCTATCGTTTTCCAAGCAGGAGCGAAACGGTCGTTGGGGTAGGCTTGATGATGACGTGCAATGACAGGGGTGCGCTTGAAATCTGCATTATAGACTTTTTCTTCAAATTTGTTGATATAAGTTCTGCTTACTACAGAAGGGTTAGCAAACCAAGTAGGGGATTTTTTGTGCTTGTTTGATAGGTGGTAAATTAGTGCTGTACGAAATGCTATTTCAATACGGTTAAGGTATCGCATCAGCAAAAGTCGCATATCAAAGTCGAAGTAATACAAATTAACACCATTTTCAAATGTGGCATTTGTTACATACTCGTGTGTGCGATGCCGTAAATTGGGAAATGACTTTTCAAAGGGGAATAAATAAAAACCAAGGCGGTAGTAGCCTATGTCAAGCAGAATTTCTTTAGCCTTTTCTCGGTCATTTATTCTCAAGCCCCTCTGTTCTAAAAGGTCAAGTTGCTGGTCTATGGTGGTTGCGAACTTTATCATGTTCTGTTTTGCGTAATGTGTTTGCAAATAGTTTGTTCCACAAAATTAATGAAAATCTCACAAAGATTGAAATTTGATTTATCAGAAGTTAAGACGATAGCCTCGGCTTCTGTGACGAGACAGGGCATGGGTGGGTGAAAGGGAACACCGATTTAATCCATTTTATCCTATTAACACCGAATTTTTTTAGAAGTCAACAGGTCAACGAGTCAACAGGTCAACGAGTATAGGGTATGGAGTTTAAAATTGATATTTAAATTGGTGTGAATTGGGTTTTAATGGGTTAAATCTGTGTTTTTCAATCTCATAGCAGACCCTTCAGACCCATAACAGACCCAAGCGCTCCCCTGCCATACTCGCACGCTCCCCTAAAAAAACTCGTAGGCTCGTTGTCCTGTTGACTCGTTGACTTGTAGACCTGTTGACTCGTAGACTTTCAAAAAAAATGGGAAATTTTGTTTGAAAAGTGGGGGGTGATGTGTTGTATAGATGTATAAGTTAGTAAATTTGTGAGCAAATAACGTGATTTATCAATGACTATTGATGCATTTGAACTGATAGCCCCTCAGCTGAGGTCTATTGCCTTGAGTAAGGCTGTGGCAATGGGCCTCGACTATGACGAGCAGCAAGACATAGCCCAGGAAACGCTGTTGCGGTTATGGCAAATGCGCGATGATAACCGGCTCTACAAGCCAGAGGGTTTTGCTGCCGTTGTGGCACATCGGCTATCGCTCAATCACTTGCGACGCAAACCGCCACTTCCGTTAGAATGTGGAGAGTCGGCAAGCAAGTCCGCCCCCTCGCCATTAGACGAAATCATTCAGCAAGAAGACGTGCAATGGCTTGAACATAGAATTAAGGAGTTGCCATCCACCCTACATGCGGTGCTGAAAATGCGGCAAGACGAGAAATATTCCAACAAGCAGATAGCCGCCCTGCTCGGAATAAAAGAAACCAGCGTAAGCACTTTGCTCGCAAGGGCACGAAGGCAACTATTGGAAGAAATAAAAAAACAACGCATAGAACGACAATGAAACCATATTCACAACATCAGATTGAGGAATTGCTCACCAAATTCATGGAGGGCAATACCACTATTGAGGAAGAGTCGTTACTGAGCGAATATTTCAGCACGACTCCCAACATTCCAGCCGAATGGGCTGACTATAAGGCTATGTTCGGCTACCTTGACCGTGGACTGGAGGGAGATTTGCTTCCCGAATCCGCATCTCCCACGCATCGCAAATGGCTTTGGTGGACTTCCATTTCCGCGGCAGCGGCAGTTGTGGCACTTGTTTTCGGTCTCAAGGCTTTGAACAACACCGAAACCACCCATCCTGTTTCGCAACCGATAGCCGCTCAAAACGATGCGAAAAAAGGTGGCAACCACCTTGTGGCAAAGAATGAGGAAGCCGACATCAGCACTCCAGCGGCCGACAATGCTGAAGCCGTGGCGGTCGAACCGCAACGACGGATTAAATCCGTCACTCACCATCAGTCGCAAACCGATTTGATGGCGCTGAACGAGCAACTTCAGAAAGAAAACGAGCGACTACATCGCGAACTTGAAGAATTGAATCAGCGAGCCATTATCATAGATATGGAAGCCATGGGCTACCAAGCCGTGATGGACGAGAACGGCACTATCGTGTATGTGGACGCGCAACAAGAGATAAATCAACAGTATAACAACCAATCAACTAACATACCTGCATTATGAAGACAAAGTATATGATTCTGGCAGTGGCTTTGCTACTCGCACCCACAGCGATGGCTCAAGACTATTTCGCAAAGTTGAGGTATTACTTCGGAGAAAATTCGCCTATCGTCAAGCAAGAGAATACGCTGACGATTCACAACACCTACTACACAAGCCTCAATGGGGAAAAGGAGGGTGAACTCACAATCTATAAATTCAAATTACCAAAGTCTAAAGCCAATTACATCGACAGCGTAAAAGTGCTGTACGATGCTATCGACCAACTGCTCGACGACAAGATTGTCCGCCGCAGCATTTACACGCTTTGGAGTCTTTCTGGTAATAAAGAACGCACTTTCACTGGCTATCGCCTATACTACAACAAAAGCGAGTCGACGATAGTGGGAACGGAAGCCGAAAACTGCTACACAGTGGGAATCATCAACGAAGCCGACACTCTATTCCGAACCACTTACACCATCGAGTGGAGCGAAATGGCGGATAGTGGCATTACAGGTCGCCTCATCACCACATACGCACCCAAAATTCCGCAAGTGGCGTCGCAAACGGTAGCCGCTCCATCGGCGCAGAGATCCGATGTCGATAAGTGGATGAGTAATCTATTTTTCTATCTCGGCAGGCTCAAAAACGATAATTCCATATATCTTTCTCCACTTTACTCATTGGCTAAAAATTGCGACGCTCTCGATAGCGACGACTTAAAGGTAGCCATCGGTCAAGTCAAACTATCGAAAACGAAATTTGAACAAAAGCGCAAGGACCAATCCATCATTCTTATGCTGCAACAAGTGGCAGAATTGCTTGAATCCAAACTTGAAAAAAGGCAAGCGCAGTAGTTCGATTCAATAAAAATTTACGATTTTAAAAACAGCGTTTATGTGACGAAAATCATGTAAACAGCCATAACTACGCCAATTTCTCAAACACAAAAATATATGAAATATTCAATTATTGCACTGATTGTAAGTGTTTTCTGTTTGCAATCAGTATTTGCCTCAGCATCTTCGGCTGTCACCTACCATGGCAAGGTGGTAAGCGAGGCGGGCACACCAATTCCATTTGTGACCATTGTGGCGCTCACTCCCAGCGATAGCGCATACGTGACAGGAGCCATGACCGACGACATTGGGCAATTCTCGTTTGCCGCCGAGCAGCGGACTTTGCTATTGAAAGTCACAAACGTTGGATTTCAGACGAAATGGATGAATGTCACAAGTGCCGACTTGGGAACAATCACCTTGCAGCAGGAAGCCACGCGGCTTGGCGAGGTGGTGGTGAGCGCAAAGAAAACCACAGTGACACGAGACGGACTGAACTACTCAATCAGCAACCTGGCAGGCACTCACATCGGAGAGGCTGGAACGCTTTACGACATGCTTGGCTGGACACCTGGTGTGGTGACCTACGATATCAACAGCATCAAAGTTGGCGGCTCAATGAGCGTTGGGACAATTTATATCAACGAGCAAAAAGTAACCGACCGCAACATCTTGCTATCCATACCGTCGAGCCAAGTGTCGAAGATTGAGGTAATCCGTGACCCTGGAGTGAGGTATTCCGCAGAATCAGGAGCGGTGATAAAAATCACGCTCAAAAAGCAACTCAAAGACCACATTGGCATTTCTGCGACCAACAATGTGGAAGTGCGCCGTCGAGTGTCCGACGATGGATGGATTAACCTTAGTGGAAAGTTTGGCAAATTCTCGTTCATGGGCTCTGTGGTGGAGCAATACGTCAACCGTAAAGCATTCGACGGTGGTGGCACTTCCGTGGCCAATGCCGATGGCAAAATTGCCTACAGCGATGTGTTCAACTCCGAATTTACCTCAGTCCATACTGGTCCATTGTGGAGTGCAGGGCTAAACTATCTGGCAAAGCCAACACTTAATTTCATACTTCAATACGCTGGCAGTTCCACCAATGTGGATTTCAAGAAGCAAAAAACTCACCAACTCTCAATGAATGGTGTAGAAGCAATCCTCGACGAGAACACGCATATCCCACACCGCAAATCGTCAAGGCATAATGTGACCACCGGCATGACCTACACCTCTCCAACAGGGCATTTCTTCAATATCACAATGAGTTATTCCCGCCAGAACAAGGGTGAGGCGCAATTTATCGACATCTTCAACATCACAGACGACCGACTCTCCAAAAAGAATATCGTCAGCAGTTCGAAATACGATTTGCTTGACGCGGAAGCAAACTGGCGTTTCTCGCACAATGGCAACGACTGGGCACTTGGATATAACTTGGGCGTGATCAAGAACTCTTACTACTTTATCAACGACGCCACGACGCAATCAACCATCAGAACAGATTATACCAACACCCTGTATGGCTCATGGCAACGCAAAATCAATAAATTGAAACTCAGTTTGGGGGCAAGGCTGGTGCACAACATCACAAAACTGACGCAATCAGCCCAGGGCAATGATGATCGCACTTTCGTCGTGCGCCCATATATCAACATAAATTACAACATAGCAGACGATTATTCAATCGGAACTTACTACACGATGTATGTGGGTTATCCCACCATATCGCAGTTCAATCCTGCCGTGGTGTATATCGACACACTGCGTTACGAGAAAGGAAACGAGAATCTGAAAAACGCCTACGCCCACGTAGTGGCCTTCTTCGCCAACATCAAGGACATCACGCTCAGCATTGATTTCAAAAGAGTCAATAATATGATAGTGACAGGCTCATTTCCGTATGGGGAAAACGGTGCCATCATCGACCAACCCATCAACAGCAGATATAGCAACACCTTTTCTTTCGATGCTTCATACTCAACGAGCATCGGCAAATTCAGGATCGACCCAGAGTTTGGATACGAGTATCAGTTCACGAAGTTGCCCAATATAAGCGAAATGCTCAACAGCGAATTTGGTCAGCACAGCATCTACATTTCGTGCAATATGAGTTATAAATTTAGGAAAACGGCTGAGGTTTTCAGTCTGTTCGGTTATCAAAGTCCGTGGTACGATGGCGCTAAGAGAATTGGCCGCACATTGCGATTGAATATCGGTGCGAGCAAGACTTTTTTTGAAGGAAAACTGCGCACAGCCATCGAACTGACCGACCTCGTCGGCGAGGCTGTAACGCCACGCTGGGGCATCGACTTCTCAAATATCAAGCGATGGCATCGCAACAAGTATGACACACGAGGCATCAAATTCTCCGTCCGCTACACATTCAACAGCGTGAAAACCTCGTTCCGAGGCGCGCAAATCAACAAAGGCACCACCGAGCGCGCAGATTAACTTTATCAGAAGTTAAGAAGATTTTTATCGGAAGTTAAGGAGTTAAGAAGTTAAAGAAGTTAAGACGATAGCTGAGGCTTCGGTAACGAGGTATGGCATGGGTGGGTGAAAGGAAAGCCGATTTAATCCATTTTATCCTATTAACACCGAATTTTATATTTTTTTTAATTGGTGTAAATTGGATTTAAATGGATTGAATAGGTGTTCCCGCACCATCTCCTGTCGGACTTGTCTGACGCGTCTGACCTGTCTGACTCGTCCGACATCAAAAATTCGTGGATTTGTAGATTTTTGTTATGATTATTGAGGAAAAATCACTAAAATGTGTGGATTTTTTTGGTTTTTTAGTATTTTTGTGACATCTGTTGCTGAATCTGCTGCTTGATTATGCAACACTGAAGTTGGCGAATTCCGCAACAAGGTTGGTTCCGGGGCAACTAACGGCTGCTCTGGTGCTGAAGAAACGATGTTAATCATAGTGTTGCGGAATTAAGAATCGCTTATGAGAACAATTTACAAACTGATTGTTTTGGCGGCGTTCGCCGTCTGCGTAGGCTTTAGTGTGAAGGCGGATGTGTCTCCGTTCTTCGACGCAGAGAAGAGCCACGTACCGCGCTCCACAGAGCAGAGGGTGGGGCAGCGAGCAGTTCTTGCACAAGGTGCTGTAGAATTGCAGAAAGCAGAGTTGGGTAAAGTGACCCAAAAGATTGACAAGAAGCGCACCCCTGTCAGACGAGCAGGCGAAATCACGGCATTCACCAACCCCGTGATTCAAATCAACTACTCAGCCGGCGGAGTGTTTAACGCAACACACGAGACTCAAATCACGCTCGGTGAATCCACCATTGAAATCAAGAATTTCAACGCCATGGGCGAGACCATCAAAGGCACGCTCAACCGTGCTACTGGCGAGGTGGAATTTCCTGTGCAGACAGCCTACAATTCCGACAAATATGGGCGTTGCGTGTTGGCGAGCCTCACCGACGACCTCAAGAAATTCGACACCACAGCCACCGTTAAGGGTGAGATTGCCAACGGCGTGCTCACGCTTCGCAAGTGGTGTGTGTTGATTACCACTGGCGATTTCAAAAACTACACATTCGGCATGGTGGAAAGTGCAAAGTTTGTCAGCGCTAACGCAAAGATGAACAGCGCATCGCTCGACACCACCAACGCCGTGGTGAATGTCAGCCAAAGCGTGTACGCAGAGCAGACCGCCGACAATGAAATCACCATTTTCAATGCGGCTGGCCTCAGCTGTATGCTCCGAGTGCAAATGAAGAGCGACAAGACACTTGCCATGCGTCCACAGGTGCTGTTCACCTTCAACAACAAATATTTCTACAACTACAAGGCAGATTACGCCGCAGGGCTCATCTACAAGCGTGATCAAATCGTGGGTACTACCGAAGGCAACAAGCTCAGTTGGGGCAACTGGATTATTTGCAACGCCGCTGGCGATTGGGCTTTCCGTGCCAAATCCACCGAAATTCAACTTCCATTCGACATCAAATATCCTGTCGCACAGACACAAACTGGCTGGAAAGGCTCTGGTACTGCCGACGACCCATGGCTCATCGAGACCCCTGCCGACTTGCTCGCGCTGTCGGACAGTGTGAACTATGTGTCGGCTGTTCAGGTGTCGGCACGATGCTATAAGGCATTTGAAGGCAAATATTTCAAGCAAACCAAGGCCATCAACCTCAGTGGCATCAACTTCCCACCTATCGGTGGCTTCGACGAAATGTATCGCTTCGCCGGTCACTACGATGGCGGCAACAAGACGATATCCAACCTTTATGTGAATAGCGGAAAGGCTGGCGATGCCGCCCTCTTTGGCGCGGTAGATACTGTGGCAAGCATCAAGAATGTGAAGATGACCAACCCTAAGGTTATCGACGAATACATGTATGCAGGCACCGTGGCAGCCTATTGCCAAGGCACACTCGAAAACATTACCGTCACCAATGGTGATGTGACGAGCATTCACTGCGCTGGTGGCGTGGCTGGTTGCTCTGGTCCAGCAAGCAATGTGTCGTTCACTGGTAATGTGAAGGGCGAATCACAGATTGGCGGCGTGTTTGGCGTGTTGAGATGGCCAGGCAAAAACCTCGTAGCCACCAACACCACCGTCACTGGCACCTCCAAGCAGGAAACTGCCTCGGTAGGTGGCGTGGTAGGTTTCCTCGGCCATGAATGTGGCGGCAAACTCACGGACAGTTATTTCAGCGGTGATGTGGTGCCTACCTACAATGGTCAATATGCCGGCCTCGTGGCTGGCGTGAGCAGCGAAGGTATATTTGAGCGTTGCTTCGGTATTGGCACTGTTCATCAGCCTATCAATGGCGTTTCGGCATCAGGTCTTGGTGGCGTGGTGGGCGGTATTCAAGGCACCATCATGAAAGACTGCTACTTTGCTGGCAACCTTGAGACCAGCGGCACACGCACTGGTGCGATTGTGGGTGTGGCACTCAATGCCTACGACATGGAAGGTCACCGCAACCAAAACGAGTTGACCAACGTGTATGCTTCGGGTGTGTTTAAGTCCACCTCTACCGAGGCGTATATGCCATACATCGGTAAATTCGACGCTTCCACTTTGGGTAAAGCCCCTGCGATCACCAACGCTTATTTCGACCGACAAATCAATCCTAACTATAAGGAACTGAACGGCGCATTGCCTACATCACAACTCGCAGCAGCCTCTCTTGAAGGCTTCGCCGACTCGGTATGGGTGTTTGAGGCAGGAAGATACCCACGCCTCAAAGGTATGGAAAAGACCGCTGCCGCTTATGTGGCTGCCGCTCCTATTCAATTTGCCGACGACAATCAGAATGTGCTGCAAGTGAGCACCGACTTCACCGTCAAAATTCTTAATTCTGTGAAATGGCAAGTGTTGCGCAACGGTGTGGCATCGTCGGAGGGCATCGGTGTGAACATCGACACCAAGGGTAACATTCACCTCACTGGTTCGGTATCTACCGACACGCTTCAGGCTTCTTCAGGCAAGATTGTGAAGCGAATTATCATCAAACTCGCTCCTGCCACCCTGTTTGAGGGTAAAGGCACCGAGGCAGAGCCATACCTGATTAAGAACAAGGCAGATTTGATGCTTCTCGCATCTGCCACCACCAAGAATCAACTGTCGTTTGAAGGCACATATTTCAAGGTGACTAACGACATTGACCTTGAGCGCGACCCAGAGTTTGTGGGTATTGGTATCAACAACTCTCGTACATACGGTTTTGCTGGTATTCTCGATGGTGATGGACATAAAATCACCAACCTGTATCTCGACAAGTGCAAACTTGCTGACAATGGCACCGTGCCAGCCGACCAGCGCACAAAATACACTGCGCTCGTGGGTATTCTTAAAGAAGTGGGTGTAATCAAGAACCTCCGACTCTATGGCGACATCACAGGTTACTCCAATGTGGCAGGTTTCGCTGGTTACAGTTACGGAACTATTCTCAACTGTCGCAACTACGCCAACGTGACTGCACATTCTGGCAACTTGGGCGGCATCTGCGGCTACAATGAGAAAGGCACCATTCGCGATTGCTACAACGCTGGTAAAATCACTGCCGGCTACTTCAACGCTGGCGGTATCGTGGCGTGCAACAAAGGCACAATCGAAAATTGCCAAAACGATGGCGAAGTGGCTGTTGAAAACATCAACACCGCCTACGAATATAAGAAACTCAACAGTGCCGGCGGTATTGTGGAGACCAACTTCGGCACCATCAAGAACGTGCTCAACACGGGCTATGTGCATGCTCCAAAATACGTTGGCGGTATTCAGGCTTGGTTCAACGGCGCCGTTACACAGGTGATGCAGTCGTCAACCCTCAATGTGGGTATGCTCTGGACTGGTAATACCGACAACGCCAACACTATTGGTAACTGTATCGGCAAACTCTACAAGAAGGGTATTCTTGAATATTCTTACTACGACCGCCAGTTGAGCACCTTCGGCACAGCGCATGGTGCCGACTACGAGGGCGGTATGGGTGTGACTACTGCCGAACTCACCAGCGGCAAGCCTATCGAGGGTCTCGACACCGCATATTGGGCATTTGAGAAAGGTCAGTACCCAACCCTCAAGACATTTGCCGATGAGGCTGGTGCAAAGGCTGGTGCATTGAGCGTGGCATTCTTCGACACCAACGCACGCGCCGACTCTATCAAGACCGACATTAGCCTCAAAAAGGCCGACGGCCTCGCTTGGAGCGTGGTGAAAGGCACCGACGCATTTACCGTTAAGGAAGGCAACACCCTGTGGATGGACGCTGCTCCTGTGCTCACCGACACTCTCGTGGCAATCTACAACGGATTTGTGAAGCGTATTCCTGTGGCAGCCGTGCCCGACACCGTGCCTCTGCCCACCATCGCCTACAATCCTCACGACAACAAGATTACATTTGCCGACGAGATGGAAGGCGTGACCTATTACTACACCCTCGATGGCACAGAGCCTTCTGTGGAAACTTCCGCAAGCACCACAGAGCCAGTATCTGCACCAGCAGCCACCACTATCACTGTGAAGGTGATTGCTGGCAAGCACAACTACTATGCGTCGGCTGTGGCTAAGGCAGAGTTTGCCACCACAGGCGTAACCGACCTTGGCGTGGGCAAGACCGTGGCATCGCAAACCTATGTCACCCCAAGCGGCATCGTGTCGGCAACTCCAGTTGCAGGCGTGAACGTGGTGGTTACGGTTTACACCGATGGCACCCGTGCAGTGACAAAGAAAGTGTTCAAGGTGAAATAACATAGCACCTTACATCCAATAACCAAGAGAGGGAGCACCACCAAAGTGCCCCCTCTCTCTTCGTTATAATCCCCCCGCCACCCTCTTACGAGGGCTATCCACTTTGCACCAAGGATAAAAACCGCTCGCCGTTTCACGGCGAAAAACCCCTGATGATAAAATGATTTCTTGGAAAGAAGCCGCATCAAATCTCCCAAAAACGATTTTGTATGGTAGGGACGCGATATTTCGAAAGCACTGAAAAAGTCCTTTTTTTTTAAGACCATAACGAAAAATGCTTACGATTTATAACTTTTCTTTCCACAAATCGCCTCAATAAGG
>OIYG01001652.1_pt1 | contig 16108 bp, 19 predicted proteins | sample 1587861 | NCBI WGS metagenome assembly OIYG01 (sample SAMN03283272) | human gut metagenome | biome: human-associated habitat; material: feces | host: Homo sapiens | place: Peru | collected 2012 | reverse complement strand
TGAGTATAGAACTCAACTAGGGTTTAAATAAATATCTTTTTATTGTCTACTTTTTATTGACAAGTTCACATTGTTAATGGTGTAAGTCTTTTTTTGCTGTAAAATAAATGTCAATATTTGTCATAATTAGATATTGTTATTTACAAGTCTATTTTTATTTGCTATTATTGATTTAAGCGGTATTGCAGTATTGTTTTAAGAAAGGAATAAGAGCAATGCTAAAGAGAATATATTGTTATAAATATGTTTTTGTAGTAATAATTATTGTTTGTTTATTTATTTATTTTTATAGAAATAATTTTACTGTAGGTGATGTTTTATATTTATTTATAGTGGAATGTTTTTTTATAAGACAGGCAAAAAGTTTACGCATTAAATAGAAGAAGAGGTGTACATATGATTACTGATATTCATTGTCATTTAGATTTGGATTATTATGATGATTTAGACTCTATATTAGAAAATGCTAAAAATAATGATGTTGGTAAACTTATTTATAATGGTACAAATATTTATAATAATAAGTATGTACTTGATATTATTAGTAAATATGATAATGTTTATGGGGCGATTGGGTTTCATCCTACTGAATTAGATAAGGTTAAAGAAAGTGATTATGAGTTTTTGGAAAGAGAAATTCAAAATAAAAAAATAGTTGCTATTGGAGAAATTGGACTTGATTATCATTATCCAGATACTGATAAGGAATTACAAAAGAGACATTTTATTAAACAATTAGAACTTGCGAAGAAGTATGATATACCTGTAATTATACATTCAAGAGACGCGATACAAGATACTTATGATTTAGTTAAGAAGTATAAAGTTAGGGGAGTTCTTCATTGTTATAGTGGTAGTGTAGAGATGGCAAGAGAGTTTATTAAACTTGGTATATATATTTCTATTGGTGGAGTAGTAACATTTAATAATGCTAAAAATGTTATTGATGTAATAAAAGATATTGATTTATCATACTTATTAGTAGAGACAGATAGTCCTTATTTGACTCCAGAACCTTATAGGGGAAAAAGAAATGAACCTGCGTATGTTATATATGTCGTAAAAAAAATAGCACAAATTAGAGAGATAGATATTAATAAGTTAAAGAATATACTTAGTAGTAACGTTTTTCACCTATTTGACATTTAATAAAAAAAATGGTAGAATTATTTTAGTGATAAAATAATAGAGGTGGATTTTATGAAGAAAATAGTACCTAAGATACTAATAGTTTCTTTACAAATTATAATAGGTGCTTTATTTTTAATAATAAAAGTTAATTGTGAAAAAGATATTAAATATACAGTAAATAGTAATAAATTAGATAAATTAAGTCAATTTGTTTATAGTGAAAAGGAAAAATCTATACTAGATTATGAAACAATTAGTACTTATATTGGCAGTTTAACTGGTTATGGACCTGATTGTTATGGATGTGGAAATTATCGTACTAATAAAGTTTCTACTTCTTCGGGATATCATATTGCAAATATAGTGGATGGTGTTATTCAAAGTGCTTTTACTATAACATATGATGATTATGAGTATGGAGAAGTTAGAATTCTTGCTGCAGATAGAACTATTCCTTATAAATCTATTGTAAGAGTTAGTGCTCCAGGTTTGGATCCTTTTTTGGGAGTTGTACTAGATAGAGGTAGTACTGTTGGTATATCTAATTGTAGTAGTAAGAATGGATGTTTAACTACTTTTGATTTACTTTATCCTACTGAAAAGGAAGCAAATGGTAAAATAAATAATGTTATTTTTGATATATTAAGAGTGGGTGAATAACTCATTTTTTTAATTTATTGTTGACTTTTAATGTTTAATATTATTTAATATATTTAAGGATGTGTAATTATGTTAGAAAATTTTGAATATAAGAAATCATTAGGGCAGAATTTTATTAATGATCAGAATATAATAGATAAGATTGTTAAAGTTGCTGGAGTAGATAAAGATACTTTAGTTATTGAGATAGGGCCAGGAGCAGGTGTGTTGTCTAGTAAGATTATACCATTATCTAAGTATTCTATATTATATGAAATAGATACAAGGTTAGAGGAAATATTAGATTATAACTTATGTAAGTATGATAATTACAAAATTATATTTAATGATTTTCTTTGTGAAGATGTTTCTTTAGAAGTTAAAAAATATGATTATAAGAAGTTATATGTAGTTGCTAATTTGCCTTATTATATTACTACTCCCATAATATGTAAGATTACTGAAGAGTTAAATGTAGATAAAGTTGTTATTATGATACAAAAAGAGGTTGCAGATAGATTATGTGCTAAAGTTAATAGTAAAGATTATGGATATATTAGTGCATATTTAAATTATTTTTATAATATTAAAAAAGAGTTTTTAGTATCAAGAAAATGTTTTACTCCATCACCAAAAGTAGATAGTATGGTTATATCACTTAATAGAATAGATAGAGATAACAAAGTTAATAATATTGAATTACTAAATAGGATTTTAAAAGATAGTTTTAAGTATAAAAGAAAAAATTTAAAGAATAATTTAAAGGGTTATGATTTGAAGAAAATAGAAAGTGTATTAGAAAAACATAAACTTAATATAACTTGTCGTGCTGAGAATATTAATATCGATGTTTTTGTTGATATAGCAAATGAACTAGATAAATAGTTCTTTTTCTTTTTTTATTACATATATTATATTGGTGATATTGTGTATAGAATAGGGAATTTAGTTACTAGAAAGTCATATAATAATGATATTATATTCAAGATTGTTGATATAGTAGAAGATAATTATATATTACAAGGTTATTTTGTTAGACTATATGCTGATGCTAAAGAAGAAGATTTAAATTTAGTAAATGGTGATGTTACTAATGATTTTGAACCTGATATTAATGAATATAGAACTTTAGATAGAAATGAATATTTTTATTTACCTGGTAAAATTTTGCATTTGGATGGAGATAGAGATTATTTAAATAAGTGTATGGAATTTTATAAAAAAAATAAGATTAAAGCATTTGGTTTTTATATGAAAGAAGAGAATTTTGCAGATAATATTGGTGATTTGTTAGATAAATATAATCCTGATATATTAGTTCTTACTGGTCATGATGCTTATTTTAGAAAGAAAAGAGGAAATCAGGGGTATAAGAATACAAGTAGTTTTGTTAATGCTGTAAAAGAAGCAAGAAAGTATGAAAAATCGCAAGATAAACTTATTATTATATCTGGTGCATGTCAATCTAATTATGAAGAACTTATTACATCGGGATCTAATTTTGCTTCAAGTCCTAAAAAAGTTAATATTCATGCACTTGATCCTGCGATAGTTGCTACTATGGTTGCATTTTCTAATAAGAATAATGATATAGATTTAATAAAAATACTTAATAGTACTAAATATAAAAGTGATGGAATTGGAGGAATTATAACAAAAGGTACAATGTATGTTGGTTATCCAAGATAAAGGGGGAATTATGACACTTAAGAATATTAAGCAGTTAGTGTTAAAAAATATTGATAAAGAAGTTAAGGTGATATATAATGGTTCTAGAAATAGAAGGGAAGAATATTTTGGTACAATAAAAGAGGTCTATAATTACATATTTATTGTTAAGTTAGATACTGATGAAGTAAAAAGTTTTAGTTATAGTGATGTGCTAACAAATACAGTTCAAATTTTTTTTGGTAAAATATGAGAAAACACTTGATTTTTAATATAATTTAATATACAATGATATTAGAAATATTGTTTCTAGAAGGAGAGTTAAAGTACATGAAAATAACTAAGGTTAAAGTTGACACAAAAGAAAAAGAAAATTCTAAGATGAAAGGTATAGCATCAGTAACTTTAGATGATTGCTTTGTTGTTAAAGGAATAAGAATTCTTGAAGGAGATAATGGTCTATTTATAGCAATGCCAAGTAGAAAAGTAATTACAGAAAATGGTGAAGAACATAAAGATGTTGCTCATCCAATAAATGCTGAAACTCGTCAAATGTTTACTGACGCGATTTTGGAAGAATATAATAATCAAGTTAATAATAAATAAACTCCTTAGTGAGTTTTTTTTGTATATAATAAAAATCTTTTGCATATATTTTTTTAGGAGGACAAGTATATGGACAAGACAAAAGAAATGGAAAATACATTTAATCATGGAATAACAATTTCAGAAAGAAAGAGTATACAAGTTACAGGAGTTAAAAAGATTGAAAGTTTTGATAATGAGGAGTTTTTTATGGAGACTACACTAGGGTATTTAGTTATAAAAGGAAGTAGTTTAGAAATAATTAAACTTGATACTTACCAAGGTAATGTTTCTATTAAGGGTAAAATAGATAGTATGACTTATATTGAAGATAATATAAAAAAAGATAAAGAAAGTTCATTAATTAATAAGTTGTTTAAATAATGAAATTAGATGTTCAAATATATTCTTTATTGTTTTCTTTTTTCTTTGGAGTAATATTTTATCTTTTTTTACTGATGCTGTATAAGTATTTGTTTAATAAAAAAATTTTTGTTAGAATAATTAGTTCAATTTTCTTTTCTCTTTTCTTTGCAATTTTATATTTTTTTATACTTTTAATGATAAATAGTGGTATTTTACATATATATTTCTTTGTTTTGTTTACTTTTGGATATATATTATGTAAACTAATTATTAAGAAAATATTTGTAAAAAAACATCTACCGTGATATAATGTATGTAGTATAAGGTAGGTGATTGATATGGCAAAGAAAGTTGTTAAAAAAAGGGTTAAATTTAAAAGAAAAATTAGACTATTTTTAGCATTTGTTTTTTTTGGAAGTATTGCATCATTACTAAGTTATAAATTCTTTTATAATATAAAACAAATACAGGGAATGAATAATGAAATGGATTCTCTTAATGATGAGTTAGTTAAATTAGATGAAGAGAAGAAAGTTTTAGAAGCTGATATACAAAAATTAAAAGATCCTACATATATTGCTCGTTATGCAAGAGAAAAGTATTTATATTCAAAAGATGGGGAATTAATTATAAGACTTCCTGATGATGAGGATGAATAAAAAGAACTAGATTTTTAGTTCTTTTTTTCGTCTTTCTTTTTTGTTTTCTTTTCTTTTGGTTGCTCTTTATCTTTAGTGTTATCTAGAGTTTCTTTAGTTTCATCTTTAGGTAAATGTTTGTGTTCTACTAGATAATCTATTTGTTCTTTTGTTATTGTTTCTTCTTCAAGTAAAGTTTCTGCGATTAGTTTTAATAAATCTTTGTTTTCATTAATAATTTTTTTTGTTTTTTCATAACAAGAATTTATTATACTACGCATTTCTTCATCTATTTCATGTGCAACTGTATCAGATATGTTTCTATTTTTTGTATAATCTCTTCCTAAGAAGGTATTTGCGGATGGTTCTTCAAGCATCATTGGTCCTAAGTTACTCATACCGTATTCTGTTACCATACTTCTTGCAATTTTAGTTGCTTTTTTAAAGTCATCATGTGCACCTGTTGTTATTTCATTAAATGTTACTTCTTCTGCTACACGTCCTCCAAGAAGTCCACAAATTGATTCTAGTAATTCTTTTTTTGTGTAATTAAATGCTTCTTCTTTTGGTGTCATCATTGTATATCCACCAGCATTTCCTCTTGGTATTATTGTAATCTTTTGAACATCATTAGCACCATCTAACTTTAAACCTAATACTGCGTGTCCTGCTTCATGGTATGCAACTAATTTCTTTTCTTTGTCTGTATATTTTTTAGTTACTTTTGCTGGTCCCATTAGGACTCTGTCTGTTGCTTCATCTATTTCTTCCATTGTAATTTTTTTCTTATTTCTTCTTACTGCTAAAAGTGCTGCTTCGTTAAGTAAATTTTCTAGATCTGCACCAGAAAATCCTGGAGTTCTTTTTGCTAGATATTCTAGTGTTATACTTTCATCAAGTACTTTGTTTTTTGCGTGTACTTTTAATATTTCTATTCTAGCATTTTTATCTGGAAGTGCTACTGTTACTTGTCTGTCAAATCTTCCTGGTCTTAATAAAGCAGGGTCTAAAACATCAGGCCTATTTGTTGCTGCAATTATTATTATTCCTTCGTTTGCACCGAATCCATCCATTTCTGTAAGTAATTGATTTAGTGTTTGTTCTCTTTCATCATGTCCACCACCAAGTCCTGTTCCTCTTTGTCTACCAACGGCGTCTATTTCATCAATAAATATTAAACATGGTGCATTCATCTTAGCTTGTTTAAACATATCTCTTACACGAGATGCTCCAATACCTACAAATAATTCCACAAAGTCAGATCCGCTTATGTAGTAAAATGGTACATTTGCTTCTCCCGCTACTGCTCTTGCTAGTAATGTTTTACCTGTTCCTGGAGGTCCTACAAGAAGTATTCCTTTTGGAATTCTTGCTCCCATACTTTGAAATTTTTTTGGATTTTTAAGAAAATCTATAAGTTCTTGCACTTCTTCTTTTTCTTCGGTTAATCCTGCTACATCTTTGAAAGTTGTTTTTTTGTTGTCTTCCATTAATTTTGCACGACTTCTACCAAAATCCATAGATTTATTGTTTCCACCAATTTGTCTTGTAAATATCCAAAATACTGCTCCTACTAAAAGTAGCATCGGTATTACTTCTACTGCTATTGTTAACCATTCTGATGCAGATGGATCATTTTGTATTTCTAATTTAAAATCATTTGTTTTTTCTGCTTCAACGATATTTGAAATAAATGATTCAGATATTGGTAAATATAAAATGAATGATTCATTTTCTGCATATCCTTTCAATTTACCAGTAAGTTCATAGGTATTTGTTCTTATTCTTGGTACTATTGTTAATTCTGTTATTTTTCCATTATTTAAATCATTATTAAATTCATCTACTGTTAATTCATTTATTTTTGTATTAAATGTATTAAAGAAGATTAAACATGATATTATTATTACTAATAAAAATACATATGGAAATAAATTCTTTTTAGTTGTTTTATTCATCATTATTCCTCCTTTTCATAGTACTTAAGTATTATATCATACTTTTCATCTTTTTTCTTATTAAATTTTGATTTTTTTATATTTGGTATCCATAAAATATTGTTTTTAGAATCTACTAGTAATGGATAGTCATTTCTTTTTGATATTGGTATTTTATTATTTATAAATATATCTTTTACTTTTTTAGTACCATTTAATCCTAGTACTTCAATTTTATCTTTGTCTTTTTTGTTTCTTATATATAATGGAAATGTTACTTCATTTGTATTTAATCTACATATATCGTTTCCATCTGTGTCGCTTTTGTCTATTATTTTGATGATATAATTGTTTCTTTCAAAGTGATTTTTGAATTCTATGTTATATGGTTCTTCTTTTTTATTTGTATTAAATGTTAAAATATTGTATTCTTTTGTTACAGTTAAATTGTTTTTTAAATTTATTTTACAATTAGGTTTTTTGTTGTTAATTATATTTAGAATACTTTTTATATTTTCTTCTTTAATTGTATTTGTTTTGTTATTATATATATCATTTATTATGTGATAGAGAATATGTTTTTTTAGAAATGGGTGTAGTGTGTTAAATTTATTTAAATCTAGTTTGTTATTTTTATATATTTCTTTCATATTTTTTTCTATTTCATAGTTTGCATAATTATTATATTCTTCGAGTGTATTAGAATACCTTATAAATTTTTTGTGTACGTTTTTATCTTCTTTTTTTAAAAGAGGTAATATATGTAGTCTTATTCTATTTCTTGTATATGTATCATCTTTATTGGTGTAATCTTCAAAAAACACAACATTATTATTATTATTATAGTTTAATAGTTCATCTTTTGTGTAATCTAGAAAAGGTCTTATTATATAGTAATTTTTTTGTTTAGTTATTTTTTTCATACCTATATATCCGTTTATGTTAGAACCTCTTATTATTTTCATTAATATTGTTTCTATTAGGTCATCAGCATGATGTGCAAGAAATAGATAGTTACTGTTATATTTTTTTAACGTTTGTTCATAGAAGGCATATCTTTTGTCTCTTGCTTCCTTTTCAAAATTATTTTCTGTATATTTTTTTATTTTCATACACTCAAATGGTATATTTTTTTCTTTACATATATTTCTTATGTATTCTTCTTCAACATCACTTTCTTTTCTTACGTTATGATTTATATTTACTACGATTATTTTATCGTTATAATTATTTAATACGTAATGTAAAAGTGCCATGGAGTCTGCACCGCCAGATATTCCTAAAACGATGGGACCAGAAATATTTAATTTATTAAAATCTATATTAAGCATAATTCACCTTCTTTTGTATATTATTATAACATATTTATGGGTATTTTCAATTAATTTAATTATTTGATGGTTTAATTTCTTTTTTTAGGTTGATATGTTAATATATATAAAAATTTGTTATTTAGACTTTATTTTTTTGATAAAGTTTGTTAAAATAGTTATAAGGAGTAGAAGGTGAATTTAGTGGGAAAAATTATTGCAGTAGTAAATCAAAAAGGTGGCGTTGGAAAAACAACCACAAGTATTAATTTATCTGCTTCTTTAGGAGTTCTTAAAAAAAAGGTTTTGCTTGTTGATTTGGACCCTCAAGGAAATGCAACAACAGGAGTAGGGATAGACAAGGGTGATATAGAAAGTAGTGTATATGAAGTATTAGTTATGAAAAGTTCAATAGAGGATGCTATTATTAAGACTAAAAGTAAGAATTTGAGTTTACTTCCAGCATATTTGAATTTAGCAGGAGTAGAAATGGAACTTATTGAACTAGAAAGAAAATTCAAGGATGAGGGAAAAAACTTTAATCGCGTTGTAAGACTAAAAGAAGAATTATGTAAGGTTAAAGATAATTATGATTATATTATTATAGATTGTCCACCATCTTTGGGTATTTTAACTACTAATGCTTTGGCGGCAGCAGATTCAGTGCTCATTCCTGTGCAATGTGAATATTTTGCACTAGAAGGAATTATGCAACTTATAAATACTGTTATGCTTGCACAAAAGAAAGTAAATCCTAAACTTGATATAGAAGGTGTACTTCTTACTATGCTTACTTCAAATACTAATTTGGGACTTGAAGTAGTTGAAAGTATTAAGGGATTTTTTAAAGAAAGAGTATATAATACTATTATACCGAGATTAATTAGACTTGCGGAAGCTCCATCACATGGTAAACCAATTATAGAATATGAACCAAGAAGTAGGGGAACACTTGCATATCTAAATTTAGCAAAGGAGGTTATAGAAAGAAATGGAACAGAAGAAGAAAGCGTTGGGTAGAGGTTTAGAACAACTATTTAGTAGTGAAGTATTGGATTTTGACCAATTTGAAACTAATATTATGGAAAATGTAAAAGATAATGATGTTAGAGAGTTGCCAATTACTGATATTAGACCTAATCCATATCAACCAAGAAAGAGTTTTAATGAAGAAGCATTAAATGAACTTGCTGAGTCAATTAAAAATTATGGTGTTTTTCAACCTATTATTGTTAAAAAAAGTATTAAAGGATATGATTTAATTGCAGGAGAAAGAAGACTTAGGGCATCAAAAATAGCAGGACTTGCAACAATACCTGCGATTATTAAAGATTTTTCAGATGAACAAATGAGAGAAATAGCACTTTTGGAAAACTTACAAAGAGAGAATTTAACTCCAATAGAACTTGCTTGGGCATATAAAGGCATTATTGATACTTTACATATTAGACAAGAAGATTTAGCAGATAAAATAGGTAAGAGTAGGAGTCATGTTACTAATACACTTGGACTTTTAAGATTACCTGAAGAAATACAAAATCAGATACTTGAAAATAAAATTTCTATGGGTCATGCAAAAATTTTATCTAAAATTGATGATGACTATAAAGTAAAAGAATTTGCTGACAAAATAATTAATAATAATATTAGCGTTAGAGAACTTGAAGAGAAAGTACAAGATACTGATGTTAAAAAGAAAGTTCCTATAAATAGAAAGATTAAAGTTAGTGATTATGATTATATAGAAAGAGAACTTAGAGATATTTTGGATACTAAGGTTATCGTTAAGGACAAGAAACTAGAAATTTGTTTTGAAAATGGTAATGATTTAGATAGAATACTAGAAATAATGAACATAAAAATTGAAAAATAGAAATTTTGTGTTATAAAAATTAAATTATTTTAAATAAAGATACTATATTTGTTATAGTATTTTTTGTGTAAAAGATTAAAAAAGTTAATTAAGTTACGAAAAAAGCATGAAAAACGAAGTAGGTACACAAAATACCCTTTTTTATTCTTATTATGGTATGATTTTATTGTACGACATAACAGAAGGAAAAAAGCATTGGTGAATTTAACTGCTATCTGTGATTGTATTGAAATTTTATAAACCATGGTATAAAAGTAGGATACGATAATGTTGTAAAGAATTAAATTAGGAATGTGGAGGTGTATTAATACAATGAGTGGACATGTTAAATGGTTCAACAATGAAAAAGGTTACGGATTTATAGATTATACAGAAGGAGAAGATATCTTTGTTCATTATTCTGCTATTAAGCAAGAAGGTTATAAAAGTTTAGCTGAGGGTCAAAAAGTAGTATTTGATCTAATTGAAACTCCAAAAGGTCTTCAAGCAATTAATGTTGTTGCAATAACTGAAGAAAAAGTTTATCAATAAAGGCTATATAAAAATACCACACTAATTTATGAGGTTGGTGGTATTTTTTATTATAATAGATAATATAGATAATGTTTCTATGATTAAGATGATATGTTAGATATGTATGATATGACATTTAAAAATTGCTACTATTAAGTTTTTTGAATATGTAAATGGTAAAATAAAAACACACATACTAGTATTTAGGTGTGTGAGTACTAAATTTAATGGAGCAGTGACAGGCTATTAAAAAAAACAGAAACAAGTAATTTGTTAAATCAATCTATTAATAGTACAACGTTTTTTTCTATATTTTAATATAAATATTTATATTAATTTAAATTATTATTTATTTTCTTCTTATATTAATTCTTTATATTATTTTATATAAATTTTCTATTTTCTTACAATATGTATAAAATGTTTGTAATAGGTAAGAAATGCATTTTTTAAAAATAAAAGGATTAGATATATTTTAATCTAATCTTACTGATAAATTGTAATTTATTTTTTATTTATCCACTCGACTGTATCCTTTATTGTTTCTTTTATATTTCTATTTTTAAATCCTAACTTTTCTTTAGCTTTATCATTACTAAAATTTGCGTTGGAAGATAGTGTATATAGTGAATACTTAGTAAAAATTGGAGTTTGTTTTTTAAAATTATAATATACTTCAAATAAAGGTGCTACTAATTTTGCAATACTTATTGGTAATACAATTTTAATCTTTTCCCTTCCTTGTGCATTACAAATCAAATCACATAATTTTTTGATTGTTATATATCTATTTGATAAGATATAGCATTCACCTTTAGTACCATTTTCACATGCACTAATAACACCATCTGCAACATCTCTTACATCAACAAAATCATATCCGCCTTTTACGCAAGCAAATAATTTGCCACTTGTAATTTCTTTTACTAATTGCGTTAAGTGACTATTGCCAAAATCATTTGGACCTATAATACCAGTTGGATGAATTATACAAGCATTAAGATTTTTATTTTTTACTGCATCAATTACATACTTAGCGGCTTCTGCTTTTGTTTTTGCATATAAACCCTTAACATTATCAGGGTCAAAATCAGTTGTCTCTGTTATTACTTCATTGTTAGGTTTTTCTGGAATTGCATGAACACTATTAATATAGATAAGTTTTGCTTTTGACTCTATTACTTTATTTACTATATTTTTTGTTCCATTAACATTAACATTATAAACAAGTGGATTGTATTTTGCTTTTATATATACTACTGCGGCACAATGAATTACAAAAACTTCTTTATCATCAATATTTTCAAAAATTGATGATAAAGTTTCTTCTTTAGTTACATCACCATAGTATATTTTACATTTTAAGTTTTCTAGCGATTTAATTGATTCACCATTTAATACAAAAGCTCTAATTTCGCTATCAGCATTTTTTTCTAATTTTCTTATAATGTTATTTCCTAAAAAACCAGTTGCTCCCGTTATTATATAGATTTTTTTCACAATATTTATCACCTTACACTCCATTCTAAAAAATAAATCTAATATCTCTCTTATATAATTATACCACAGGTTTAAGATTTTTTTTAAAAGCATATAAAAAGAAAAATAAAATTTTTTAGAAAAGGAAAAGAGTTTTGTTTGTCTTTAGTAATTAGTATTTGATTTAAAAAATTTTTTTAGGGTAGTCAATTTTTATAATGCATATTTGTTAAGATTTTTATTTCGTTATTTGTAATAATTATTCTTGTTTTTAATTTCTTGAATTTTTAGTTTTCTATCGTTTTATCAATATCACTTATGTCTTTTGATTTAGTTGAATTTGATACAATTATTTTACATATATCTAGTTAGTTTATTTAAGAGTCTTCCTAAATTCTTTTCAATCTTATCAGCACTATAATGAAGTCCTTTTGCTTTACAATTTACATTCTTACAAGTTAAATGGTAATATTCTTTTTTATTTGGCGTTCTACTAGAAGATAAAATATTACTACATTCAGGGCATTTAATTAGTGAAGTAAATAAATGTATATGTTCTCCATAATTAGGATTATTATTTTTTTCTTAATTCTTTTTAGTAAGATTCCAAGTCTTTAAATCAATAATTGGTTCACAATAGTTTTCAACTTTTAGTATATCTTCAGTTTTTCTTTTATATTTGCCATATTCAAATATTCCAATATAAATTAAATTAGTTAGTATTTTATAAACTCCATCAGTTTTCCATTTACCATGTTTTAGATACGCATTATTATCTTTCATAATAGTAGCAATATTTCTTGTTGAATGTCTTTCTTTATATAACTCAAATATTTCTTGAAATTTATATTTTTCATTATGTTCTTTTACATAAAATTACTTATTAGATATTTCATTAACTTTGTATTCATAAATAGTAAGTACTGTAGGAGATAATATTAAGTATTCAGTAGACTCAACAAACTTTAAATTTGTGTTTTCAAGAGTTTTAACTTTACCAATTTTGGTTTTATAATCATAGCATTTAATAATATCAATAATAGGTGAGTTAGGTTTTAATGTTTCTATTGTTTTAAAATTAAGCATTAAAAAACGTCCTCCTTCCTGTGATAAGAGAACATCTATATATGTCTTCCGAGCTAACAGTGGGTTAGATTTTAGACATTAAAAAAACTTACGACACCATAATAGGTTCGTAAGTTGTATTCAATTGGAGCCATAAAGGTTGAAGTCGGACAACCTTTATTTTTCTGTATAATAAGTAGTAATAAACTACTAACTGATATAAGTATACCATGAAAATACTAAATTTTAACAAAAAAGTGATGATAATTATTAAGCAGGATAAGGGAATTGGTAGCACTACCTTAATTTATTCTGTATAAATAAAGGAATTATAGTGCTATCATTTCTTATTTTGCACCTGCAAAATTGAGTTAAAATATGGAAGAACTCTACCATACTTTCGATTTATCCCTTTTAATTAAAAGGTTTGCAAGGTTCTATTTTACTTCCAAATGTTGGATATATACTAGAAATGTTGGATGAATCTTGGATGTTTTAATTTAGTAATAAAATTTACCAAAATGATGGTATAATTATATATAGATAAAAGTAGTATATCTATATTAATAGTGGATATAATAGGAGGAAGAAATATTAAATGAATGTAGATTTTGTAAAAGATAATTATAGGTTTAATGCTAGAGCATCAGCTATTATTTTAAATGAAAAAAAGGATAAAATTTTATTATTTAAGGTTGAAGATGGTAGAGATTATTTTTTATTACCAGGTGGAAGAATTGAGTTGTATGAGGATAGTTTAACGGCTATTAAACGAGAAGTAAAAGAAGAATTAGGATATAATATTGATTTTAATCTTTGTTCTATACAAGAAAACTTTGTAATAAAAGAAGAAGTAAAAATAATGCAGTATAATTTTTGTTACAAAGGCATTTATAAAGGCATTATTAATACTGATAGATTTGTTTGTAAAGATAATAATAATCAATATTTTTATTGGGTAGATATAGAACAATTAAATAATTATAAAGTATATCCTGAATCAACTATCAAATTAATCAAATCAGAAAAATTAGAACAAATTATTGAAAAAAATGATTAAAGGGGAAAAGTATTTATAATAACTACTATTTATTTAATTAGGCATTCAAAGCCAATGAAAGTTAATAATACTTTTTAATAAAGATAATCTACAATTGCAAAATGAAAAGTCTTCTCTTTCAATTGAGGGAGAACAAATTGCTAATGAAAAAATTAAGTAAAAAAGAATTTGATGATATTGATATATTATTTTCATCAAATTATGTTAGAACTATACAGACAGCTAAATATTTAACTAATAAAAATAATCTTGAAATAAATGTTATAAGTGATTTAGGCGAGAGAAAATTTGGGCTTGATTCTTGGAATGAGTTACCAGATAAATTTGAAAGAAAACAATTTTTAGATGAAAATTATAATCTTAATAATGGTAAAAATCAAAAAGAAGTAAGAGATAGAATGTACTCTGTAATTATGAAAGTTTTAAATGAATATTCTAATAAGAGAATAGCTATTGTTAGTCATGAAACTGCAATTTCATATTTATTAAAAAAGTGGTGTGATGCCAATATAGTTGATGATAAGTTAAGATATACTTTTAAAAATGAAATAGTATTTGATAGTTGTTTTAATTATTGTGAAACATTTAAATTAGTATTTGATGCTGAGAATAAACTAATTGATATTAAAAATATAAAACTTGATTAGGTGTTAAAAGAGTGAGTAATATGAAAAAGTTAATTGAATAGCGAAGATTTTCTCTAAATGAACTTTAAAGAATGTAAATAAAAATCTTTACTTATTAAATTTAACAAAAATATTAAAATCCATGATATAATTTAATAGAGGAAGTGAATACCATGGAAAAAGCAAATAAAAAAATTATTTATGAATATTTTATAGTTAATAATGCTTTTCAAAATGAATTGTCACAAATTAGTGATGCTATATATTCAAGAAATCATGAACAAAATGCAGATTGGTATCGTAGTTTTGGGGATAGATTTAATTCTATATTAGGATTCAATGGTCAAACAATGGACCAATTTGTTAATTATGTTTCTACTATTAATTTAACACCAGAGCAAAAAAGAGCTTTAGTTGAATTAAGAAAAGAACCAATGTTTAAAAAACTTATGGGTGAAACTGCTATACAACAAAAATCAGAATTAGAAAATGTATTAGGAAGTAAAATTACATCTGAAGGTATGACTTTTGCAGATGAATATGGTCCAAAAGTTGCAACAAAAACAGTGCAACAGTTAGATCAAGAATTAGATGCATATAGTGATAAATTATCAGAGTTATTAAGTTCTGGCACTATTACGGAACAACAATATGATAGTTATAATCAAAATTTAGATTATATATATGACTACTATATAAGTTGCTCTAAAGGTAATCAAATACCATTTAGAAAAATGACTAATTCTCAATATGAACAAATTGAACAAAGAGCAATAGAAAATGGAGTTAGTTTTAGTGAACAATTAATTCAAGAAACTGGAGATTTAAAATATGACCATGATGAAATTCAAGAATTACAGAGTCAGGATATGAAAAGATAAGATAATTTAATAAAAAAATCCGAAATTATAATTTATAAATAACGGATTTTTTTATTGTATGTTGTTATTATAAAATACTATGGAATTGGTTGAGAAAATGTACCTGTTTTAAAAATATTTTTATACAGTGCTTTACCATTAATACCTTTTATATTGGATAAATTAATAGTGATTATTCCGAGTTTTAATTTGTTACTTTTAAACTTATCATTTTCTTTTATAGGTATTATTCTTATTATTCTTTCTATATCGTTTTTAGGTGTAAATGATAAATTAGTAAAGTCTTTATTCGGTATAACTTCATAATAATTAACATCATACATTTCTTTTAATTTAT
>OIYG01001644.1_pt1 | contig 16131 bp, 14 predicted proteins | sample 1587861 | NCBI WGS metagenome assembly OIYG01 (sample SAMN03283272) | human gut metagenome | biome: human-associated habitat; material: feces | host: Homo sapiens | place: Peru | collected 2012 | reverse complement strand
ACTGGAGCGGCATCCGCGTACATCCATGGACAGCGCCACCCGCTCCAGCTCATTTCCGCTTGCCTCTGAAAATGCCGTGATGCTGGGCAGAAGCCCCGCAGGGACATTGTCAATGCAGAAAAAGCCGATATCTTCCAGTGCTTTCATGGCAACAGACTTGCCTGCACCGGACAGGCCGCTTACGATCAACAATTCCATCGTTTGAAATCCTGCTCCTTCTTACCTTACCACTCGAATTTCCTTTTCGAGGTCATAGCCCGTTTTTTCTTTTACGATCGCGCGCACCTCATCGCACAGAGCCAGCACATCTGCACAGGTCGCACCGCCCAGGTTGACCACGAAGCCGCAGTGCTTGTCGCTGACTGCCGCGCCGCCGTGACGGTATCCTCGCAGGCCGCACTGGTCAATGAGCGCTGCCGCAAAAGCACCCGCCGGGCGCTTGAAGGTGCTGCCGGCGCTGGGTTTGTCCAACGGCTGCTTGTCGATGCGCTTCTGCATCAGTTCGTCCATCCGGGCCTTGATGGCTGCCGGGTCGCCCTTCTGCAGCCGGAACACAGCGCTCAGGATGCAGCCGCCGTTTTCTTCAAAGATGCTGTGCCGGTAGGACAGATCCAGTTCCGCCGCCTCTGCGTTCACGACCTCGCCGGACCGGGTCCGGTAGGACACGCTCTGCAGCACATCCTTCATCTCTCCGCCGTAGGCTCCGGCGTTCATAAACACAGCGCCGCCGACGGTTCCGGGGATTCCGTAAGCAAATTCAAGCCCCGAGAGAGAGTTTTCGAGCGCAAATGTGCAGAGCTGAGCGAGGCTCGCGCCGCTTTGAGCGCGCACGGTGTTTTCATTGACCAGGGATATACCGCACTGCTTGCCGGTATATATAACCGCGCCCTTTATTCCCCTGTCGCTGACAAGGAGGTTACTGCCCTTGCCGAGGACGAACACGGGAATCTCCTCTTTTTCGCAGAAGCGAACAAGCTTAGCGGTCTGCCCGGCGTCCTCCGGAGAGAGGAACAGCTCGGCAGGACCGCCGACCTTAAAGCTTGTATAATTCTTCATCGACACTTCGCGCTCGGCACTGCATTCGAGTGAGAGCGCATATTTTTCCAAAGCTTCGATATTATTCATAATACTCCAATATCTTCAACCGCACGTGCGGCGTGTATTTATCTGTCAAGCAGAGCTGCGCCGATAAGTCCGGCGTCGTTGCCGAGCTCGGCGGAAATTATTTTTGTCTGAACCTTTGCGTGAATGCTGTATCTCTCGCGCTCAACCATCTTTCTCAGCGGGACGAGCAGATTCTCTTTCTCGTGGCCTATTCCGCCGCCGATGCAAATCATATCGGGCTGGAGGGCGTTGACGATATTCGTAATGCCCGCCGCGAGATAGAATATATACTGGTTGACGACCTTCTTCGCGGTCTCGTCTCCGGCGCGCATGGCGTCAAACGAGGTTCTGCCGCTGACACGGCTGATGTTATTGTCGACGAGATCCCACATGACGGTGTAGGGGTCGTGGCGCATGGCGTCCTTTGTCTGACGGATGAGCGCGGTTGCGGAGGAATAGCTCTCCCAGCAGCCTCTGCGTCCGCAGGTGCAGGGCTCGCCGTCCGCGACGATGACCATATGACCCATCTCGCCCGCAGCGTCGTTGACACCGGTGACTATCTTGCCGTCTATGACTATGCCGCTTCCGACACCCGTTCCGAGAGTTACGGCAACAAAGCTGTTGACGCCCTTGCCGGCGCCCGCCTTTGCTTCGCCGAGTGCGGCGCAGTTCGCGTCATTGTCGAGATAGACGGTCTTTTTAAGTCTCGACTCAAGGATATCGCGCGCGGGAACATTATCGAAAGCGAGGTTGTTCGCATACTCGATAACGCCGTTTTTCTTGTTGACCGAGCCGGGGGTTCCTATTCCCACGCTGACAACGTCGTTCATGGTGATGCCCGCATCTATAACGGCGGCTTCGACAGCCTTTGCGACATCCTCAAGAATGTCCGCCGCGTCGCGGGGGCAGTTGGTCTTGAGCTTGCCCTTGCCGATTATCTCCATTTTCTCATTGATAACGCCGGCAACGATGTTTGTGCCGCCGAGATCGACTCCAACTCTGTACATTTTTATACCTCCATACAGACAGTTCTCTTCCCCTGTCTTTTTATATCAAAAATCGTGCCAGACCTCAAGCTCCTTCTCTTCGGGAACTATATCGTCCGTCATGCCGAGCGAATGCAGCAGCTCGCGCGCCGCATTGTAGCCCATTTTCTTTTGCCTGTTATTCATCGCCGCCGCTTCGATTATTATCGAAAGATTTCGTCCGGGCTTGACGGGGACGACGGTCAGCGGGACCTTTATGCCGAGTATTTCGACATATTCGTTGTCGAGTCCGAGGCGGTCATAGACCTTATCGTTATCCCACGGCTCAAGCTGAACGACCATGTCTATCTTCTCGGTCATCTTGACGGCGCCCATACCGAATATCCTGCGGGCGTTTATTATGCCGACGCCGCGAAGCTCGATAAAGTGGCGTATGTTATCCGGCGCACTGCCGACGAGCGTCCTTGAGGATACGCGGCGGATTTCGACCGCATCGTCCGCTATCAGTCTGTGACCGCGCTTTATAAGCTCAAGGGCGGTCTCGCTCTTTCCGACGCCGCTGTCGCCCAAAATAAGTACGCCCTCGCCGCTGACTTCGACAAACACGCCGTGGCGAGTTATACGCTGGGCGAGCTCGACGCTCAGATATGATATCAGAGTCGACATACAGCCGGAGGTTGAATCCGTGCTCGTTAGAATCGGCACGGAATACTTCTTCGCATATTCGAGCAGCTTATCGGGGCACTCGAGCGAGCGCGTGATAACGACGGCGACGGGCTGAGTTGCCATGAGGCGCTCCATGCTCGCCGCGGCGGTCTCCTCATCGAGGCTTGAAACATAGTTCATCTCGGTAAGACCGAGAAACTGGAGGCGCTCGGCGTCAAAATATGCGCTGTACCCCGCGAGCATCAAGCCGGGACGGTTGACATCATAGGAAGTGACATAGACATCCTCGACGGGCTTGGGCGCATACAGTACTCCGAGTGAATTATCATCCACTACTTTTTTGAGTGAAACGGAATATTTACCCATACTTCTCTCCTGTGTTCTCCGCTTGGAGAAATGATAGTGCATACGGATTATATTATAATAGATTTGGGCAGAAGTTCCAATACCTTTTCGGTTTTTTTTAAAGTTTTGAGAAGCTTTTTTTAAGTTTTTTTGCAGGATGTCAAAATGAATTGAAAAACGGGAAAAAAGACGCCGGAGACGGGCAGCACGGCAGCGACTGCAAGCGGCAGAATTGTCGGGTCTGCGGAAAAATACAGAGGCTGCCGCTAAATACGACAGCCCCCGGATATAAAATTCTATGTTAGACGTCCGTTTCTCCTATTCCGAGGCTGACGGAAAGAGCCCTGTTTACTCTGCCCATATCCGCGCCGCCGAGTGCGCCCATCTTTTCCTTGAGCCGCTTTTTGTCGAGCGTGCGCACCTGCTCGAGCAGGACTATCGAATCCTTGGCGAGCCCGCAGCCGTCCGCATTGACTCTTATATGAGTGGGAAGATTGGTCTTGTACTTCTGGCTGGTTATCGCCGCGGCTATGACAGTCGGGCTGAAGCGGTTGCCGACGTCGTTTTGAACTATCAGCACCGGTCTTATCCCGCCCTGCTCGGAGCCGACGACGGGACTCAAATCGGCGTAGTATATATCTCCCCGTTTTACTGTCATTTTAATCACTCTCCGTTTTCATTGTCCGGCAAGAGTATTTTTGCCTGACAAAAGCGCGATTAAACATTAACTTGACATTCGGGGAGCAAAAATTTCAAGTCAGTACAGTATATGCCCGACTTTTATTTGGGTGAGACTTCGCGAAACTCCGCGGTCAGCAGGGCTTTTGGTATTTCGAGGCTCTGCGGCAGGCCGTCCTCGCCGCGCCTTAAAGTGAATTCCACTCCGGATATTTCGCCCTTCGTCTTCCATGCGTCGCCCGTGTGCACGGTCTGCGCGGCTGCCGTATCGCAGGAGGCTTTGAGCGCCCTTGTTATGAGCTCTCCCACCCCGCTCTGCGGCAGGGACGAGACATCCGCCGAAAAGGTCAGATTGCCGTAGCCCAATGTGCACTTCGAGCCGTTGAGCGTTACTTTAAGCCCGCGCACCGTGGCGGGGGAAGTAAATTCAAGCTGCGCTTCGGCGAGCGAGGTTTGGTCATATTTCGCCTCATATTCGCGTTCGCCGCGGATGATATAAATTTCCGCCGTGAAAGCGGTCGGGATATCCGGCGGTCTGTCGCCGTTTCGGTCGGGCGTGCTCTTACAGCCTCCGAAAATAAGTAAAAACAGAGGCAAAATCAGCGGAAGTATTCGTTTCAAGCAATCACTCCAATTGCCCGTTACCTCTCGAGATTGCGCGTTACGCGCGGCAGAGCCGCTATGCAGTCCGAGGCGAGCATCGACGTGAGCGACAGCTCGCGCGCCGCTGCGTCTCCTGCCGCACCGTGGATATATGCGCCGAGCACCGCCGCGTCAAACGGATAGACACCCTGGGCGAGGAGCGCCAAAATAATGCCCGAGAGCATATCTCCGCTGCCGCCCTTTGCCATGCCCTGATTGCCGGTGACATTGATATACGCATCGCGCCTGCCCGCGCCGGCTATTACCGTGCTCGCGCCCTTCAGCAGGAGCACAACGCCGTACTCATCAGCGAAACGGCGGGCGACATTCACCCTGTCCCGCTCGATATCTGCTATGCTCATGCCCGTCAGACGGGACATCTCGCCGGGATGCGGAGTGAGAATAACGGGAGCTTTGATATTTTTCAGTATATCTATATTTGCGGCGAGCGCATTTATGCCGTCGGCGTCAATAATCATGGGCTTTGTACAGCTCCGAACAAGCTCCGAGACAAGCTCTTTCGTATGCAGATTCAGCCCCATTCCGCAGCCTATGAGCACCGCCGAGGACTGCTCCGCCTGCTCAAGGAGAGCAGGAACAGCGCCGGAGGAAAATGTTCCCGACTCGTTCGACGGCAAAGGCATCAGCAGTGCTTCGGTGAGCTTCGGGGCTATCGCGTTATATGCGGCATCGGGGAAAGCGGCCGTAACAAGACCCGCTCCGCTGCGCAGTGCGGACGAGGCGGCAAGCACCGCGGCGCCCTGCATATTGCGGCTTCCGCAGACGCTCAGAGCGCGTCCGAAGGTGCCCTTGTTCGCCATAAGACCGCGGCGCGGGAACAGCTTTTTCGCCTGAGGCGGGGTGAGCACGGCGAGGGTATCGCCCTCAATGCCGTCAATAACATCGTCGTCTATGCCTATTGCGACGGTTATTATTTCACCGCAGAGCACGCACGCGGGCTTCAGCACATGGACGGGCTTCATGCAGGACACGGCTATCGTGATATCCGCTCTTACGGAGCGTCCCGGCACATCGCCCGTATTGCTCTCGAGTCCGCTCGGGACATCGATTGAAACGACCTTTGCAGACGAAGCATTGACCGCCTCAAAGACCTCCGATACCCGTTCGTCCTCTCTGTATTTATAGCCCGTTCCGAACACGGCATCAACTATAACCGCAGCGGATTCTATTGACTTTCGGGCGTTATCCTCTCCCCAGAAGAACTCCGGGACAAGCCCTGTTTCAACCGCCTTTTCGCGCATGAGTATAGAGTCCTCGGCGGTAGGCTCGCCGAAAGCCTCCGTAACGGCGACATTAAAGCCCGCAAGTGCAAGCTTGCGTGCGATAACAAAGCCGTCGCCACCGTTCTTGCCCTTTCCGCAGAGCACGCACACAAGTCCGCGCGACTGCTCAAGAGAGGCAAAGCGCTCTCTTATCTCCTTTGCGCAAGCGCTGCCGGCGTTTTCCATAAGGCGCGTAAAACTCATTCCCCTGTTTACCTGTGCCTGCTCCGCAGAAAACATCTGCGATGAAGTCAGAATTTTCATTGTGCCGCCTCCACATAAGCTTTTTCATAGCGCTCACTGCGGGTATTCCGCGCGAAGATAAAACAAATATCCATAATATTCCTCACTTTTATAAAACAAGGGACTGCCTCACGACAGTCCCCGATTATCATTTTGCGTCGATAACTATTTTTCCGTCCTCAACAAGAGCCCGGACTTCGCTCAGCGGAGACGAGGCGTGGTCGACTATTGCGCCGGCTATCTTATCCTCGACCTGCCGTCTGATATTGTTCCTCAGGTCGCGCGCTCCGCGCAGACCGCCCTCGGACATCGAGGCGACAAGCTTAGGCACGCTCTCATCCCATGTGAACTCTATGCCCTTGTCGCGCAGGGGCTCGACAAGCTCGGAGAGCATGAGATTCGATATCTGCTCGAGGTTCTCGGGAGTCAGGTCGTTAAAGACAACTATCTCGTCAACTCTGCCGATAAACTCCGGGCGCAGGAACTCTCTGAGTGCCTTGAGCGCCTTTTCTTTATTGGCATCGCTCTGATTCTTTGCAAAGCCCATGACTCCCTCACGGCGTTCGCTGCCGGCGTTGGAGGTCATGATAATTATCGTGTTTTCGAAGCTGACCGTTCTGCCCTGTGCGTCGGTTATTCTGCCCTCGTCAAGTATCTGGAGCAGGATATTCATAACATCGGGATGCGCCTTTTCTATCTCGTCGAAGAGAATGACTGAATAGGGCTTTCTGCGCACCTTTTCGGTCAGCTGACCCGCCTCGTCATAGCCGACATAGCCGGGCGGCGAGCCTATTATGCGCGAGACGGAGTGCTTCTCCATGAACTCGGACATATCAAGACGTATGAGCGTCTCGGGAGTATCAAACAGCTCCTGAGAAAGCAGCTTTACAAGCTCGGTCTTACCGACCCCCGTGGGGCCGACGAAGATAAACGACGACGGGCGGCGGCGCGGGTTTATCTGCACTCTGCCGCGCTTTATCGCGGCGCAGACAAGCTCGACTGCCTCATCCTGACCGATGAGCTTAGCCTTGAGATGCCGCTCCATATCGGCAAGGCGGGTAAGGTCGCTCTCCATTATCTTGTTGGCGGGTATGCCCGTCCAGAGCTGGATAACTCTGGCGATATCGCTCTCCGTCACCGCGTTGTCTGCGGCAAGCGGCTTGAGCGCCTCGATATCCTTCTCCTTGGCGGCTATGCTGCTCTTGACCTTGAGAAGTCCCTCGTAGTCGGTGTTCTCCGTCTCCTCCATCATCGTCTGCTGACGGTCGTTGAGGAGCCTGAGATCCTCCTCGGCGGTCTCGAGGTCGCTTATGCTCTTGTTTCTGAGGTTCGCGCAGGTGCACGCCTCATCGAGCAGGTCGATAGCCTTATCGGGCAGGAAGCGGTCGTTTATATAGCGCTCGGAGAGCACAACGGCTCTGTGAACGAGCGAATCGCTCACAGTGACCTTGTGGAAGTTTTCGTAATAATCCTTTATGCCGACGAGCATCTGATAGGTCTCTTCTATCGACGGCTCCTCGACCTTTATCGGCTGAAGCCGGCGCTCAAGAGCGGCGTCCTTCTCGATATATTTTCTGTATTCGGTGAAGGTCGTTGCGCCGATTATCTGTATCTCGCCTCTCGAAAGGGCGGGCTTCAGGATATTGGCGGCGTTCATCGAGCCCTCGGCATCACCCGTGCCGACAAGGTTATGCACCTCGTCGATAAACAGGATTATATTGCCCTCTTTTTTGACCTCATCTATCAAGCCCTTTATTCGGCTCTCAAACTGGCCTCTGAACTGAGTGCCGGCGACAAGGGCGGTGAGGTCGAGCAGGTGTATCTCCTTTTTGACGAGCTTCGCGGGGACATCGCCGTTGACTATACGCAGAGCGAGTCCCTCGGCTATGGCTGTTTTGCCGACGCCGGGCTCACCTATGAGGCAGGGGTTATTCTTCGAGCGGCGGCAGAGTATCTGCACCGCGCGGTAGATCTCGTTATCGCGTCCGATTATACGGTCAATCTTACCCTCGCGGGCCTTCTCGGTGAGGTCGGTGCAATAGAGAGAGAGGAACTTTCTCCCCTTTTTCTTCTTGCCCTTTTTCTTTTCGCTCGGGTTCTTTGCGTTGATAACGGGAATGCCGAACGGGCCGACGCGGGGCTTGTCCCCGTCACTCTCGTCGCCGTCATCCTCATCTTCAACGTCGGTCTCGTCTTCCTCATCGTCATCATCCTGCTCGGACTGATTCATAAACGGAAGCGTTCCCGCGCCGCCGGGCATGAAGCCTGTTCCGTCCTCACCGAACAGCTCGTCGAACTGCTCGCTGACGGAATCCACCTCGTCCTCCGATATGCCCATGCTCTCCATTATTTGCTTTATGGGTCCAATATTCAATTCCATGGCGCACTTCATGCAGAGTCCTTCCTGCTTGGTCTCGTTGCCCTCGACCTTGGTTATGAAGAACATTGCAGGGCGTTTGCCGCACCTGGAACACATCATCTTTTTCATTTAAATAATCTCCGGGTTTCTATTTTACTTTGTCGGAGTCTGCACAGCCGCAATTATTTCTCGGTCTTTTTCTCCTGCTTGCTCTGATGCTTTTCCTTAAACTGTCTGTAGGTTGCGGGCATATAGCTTGCAAAAGCGACTAAAGTAAGTACTGCCGAAATTATGACAAGTGCCATAAGAAGCGGGTCGGGCAGAGTCCAATAATTTTTGAACGCGCCGATTTCGGGGCCGAAGCCGATTATAATGAGCATGACAAGATAGAACACAAAGGTTGCAACCTTGCCGTATATCTCGGCGGCGCCGGGCTTAATGCCGCAGAGTATCATAATGGCTCCGCCGATAACCATGACCGCTTCCTTCGCAAGGAACACGAGGAACACCCAGCTGAAGGCGCGCATCAGCTGATCGTTGCAGCTGCGGAACTCTATATAGAGCATGACCGCTATGGTTATCTGGGTCAGCTTATCCGCTACGGGGTCGAGTATCTTGCCCAGCTCGCTGACCTGATTGAAACGGCGGGCAATCTTTCCGTCGAGGAAATCGCTTATGCCCGAAAGCGCGAGCATGAGCACCGCCCAACCGATATGTCCCTTATAGTAGAGCACGGCGAATGCGGGTATAAGAAAGATTCTTATAAGCGAAAGCAGGTTGGGGACGGTAAGACAGCCCTTGAACAGATTTTTAATCATAATTATCCTCCTCGAATATGTTCCGCCCTGTGCGGGACGGAAATATTAAACCGTTATCAGCCGCGAAAATATATCGGTTGATACGATAAAAGTTACGAGTTTAGACGCGCCGACCGCCGAGGCAAACTGCGTGCCGGGCAACAGAGACGTTGCTGCATCGAGCAAAAGGCAGGCAAACACAACCACAAACAAGCCCTTCAAGGCTCCGAAAACACCGCCGAGGACGCGGTTGACGGAGCGGATAACGGGCAGCTCAAACAGCTTGCAGACAGCTCTTGCGACGAGCTGGAGCACTAAATCGCAGACAAAGAAAACAACCGCAAAGCTCAGCACTCGGAGCACGGCGACGGCTATCGGCTTTGCGACGCTGTCGCAGATTTCGGCTGCTATATTTGCAGCGCTGAGGTCTATCGATTCCGCCTTTTCGGATATCGCGGCAATATCGACGCCCATGCTCTGAGCCGCCTTGACGATAACCGCGGGCAGAGAGGATATGACCTGCTGCACATTCTGCGAGGTAAGCTTCGCCGAGGACATATCGGGCAGCTGCGCCGCCACGGCAGTCTCAAGGCTCTCTTTTATAAACAAGTTATATATGCCGTTTGCGACCGGCTCGCTCAGCCAAACGGCGAGCGCGGCGGACACGGCGACCACAACAAGACCTATCACCGAACGGATAAGCCCGTTTTTGACGCCGACAAAAATGCACAGGACAAAGACCGCGACCATGAGTATATCAACTAAAAAATCCGTGGCTCATCCCTCCGTTCGCAGTTTTTTCCATTATATCACACGCCATTCACAGTGGCAAACCTTTTATTATTAAGCGGCTGTTAATTTTTTGTGATATTTGACGCATATTGCACATATACATCGCTTCCCGCGCAGATGACTCTCTTTCCGTTTTTGCCGGCGGAGACGGTTTTTGCGGTCTTTCCGCCGGAGGATATCAGCTCCACGCCGTCGTCAAACAGCACGGCTACATATCTGTCGGTGCAGGTGAGCGCATAGATTTTTTTGTCGAAGCTGCGCTCGAAAAGGAGCTTTGAGCGCCTGTCAAAGGCCGCTACCTTCGGCTTCTCCTCGTTGGCGTATTCATAGAGCACGACGGCGCTTCTGCCGGAATCCGACGCGGCCTCGTGCGCCAAAGTGTTGCTCCCGAAGGAGTAATCCTCCTTATGTCCCGACTTGGAGACGGTCGTTTTGAAATCGGTCGAGTAGGCTATTATACTTGTACTCGAATTATATATGACGTCAAAAAGCAGGGTGTTGTCATATTTTATGTCGGTAACTACCGGATTGTCTTTTCTGAAGTTCAGAACAACAAGGCGCGAATATGTAACGGCGTTTTCGGAGCCGACAAGTATCAGCGCGGCGCTCTTGCCGTTTCGGGCTAACGAGATATCGAATATCTTCTCCTGCGCGCACTCCCATGCAAAAATCTTCTCGAGCTTATGGTTATAGACGCAAAGCTCGCTCTGAGCCGAGGAGGTCTTTAAAGAGAACGCCAAGGTGCCGTCCTTACCCATGGCGGCGGTATAGATGGGCGAGCCCGTATTGCCGTCGCCCAAAATCTTGCTCGAATTCATCAGCGTAAAATTTCCCGCCGCGCGGTCATAGACCAGCGCTCTGCCGTTATAGACCGCCATATCGGGGTCGGAATAGTTATGCTCGAGGCGAGCTATTTCCTTGGCGGAGGAATTGAGCACTACAACGGAGTCGCGGGTCAGCAGGGCGATATTTGACTTAAACGGCTTCATATCGAGCACGTCGTTCGAGCTTATCTTATAGGGATAGCCCGCTCCCGTGCCGGACGCGGATATCAGCTGCTTCGCAGAGTCCTCGACGTCGTTATACTTCATGCCGCCGAACGAGCGCGCGGCAAAAAAGACGACTGCACCGACCGCAATGACGGTCATCACGGTAATGATTATCGTCTCGCGCCTTGAGGGCTTTGTCTTTTTCTTGCCGTTTCGGGCGGGGTTATCCGCCTTTTTCTTTGAAAAGAGTCCGCCCGTCAGCTTTTTTAAGCTCTTTTTCTTTTTGACCTTTTTCTCAGCCATCTGCCGCACCCCCGTGTTCAGTCTTTGCCGTTATAGAAAACCCGCTCAAGGCAGAGTCCGCAGGCCGGAGCAGTAGCCCCCGCCCTGTCTCTGTCGAGCGATGAAATGATATCCCGTACCGAATCGGGCGCTATTCTCCCCCTCGAAATATCAAGGAGCGTGCCCGCCATTATTCTGACCATATTGTAGAGAAAGCCGTCCGCCTCGAAGTACATGAGAACCTCGTCGCCGCGGCGCACGACCTCGGCACGGGTCAGCGTGCGGACATTATCTACGGTGCTGCCGCCTGCTGCGCAGAATGCCGAAAAATCGTGAGTTCCGAGCATTTCGGCCGCCTGACGGTTCAGAAAATCCGCATCGAGCGGATATTTATAGTGATATGAATATCTTGAAATAAAAGGGTTTCTCTCCTGCGCGTTCCAGATTCTGTAAACATATCGCTTGCCGGAGCAGTCATAGCGCGCGTGAAATTCAAACGGCACTTCGCGGCAGTCCGTCACGGCGATATCATGCGGCAAAACGCCGTTCATCGCATTCTTCCACTTTTCGGGAGAAATCAGGGACTCCGTTCGCATATTGCAGCAGTACATCTCGGCATGAACGCCCGAATCCGTGCGCGAACAGCCTATGACATTATCCCGAACTCCACAGATTCGCTCGGCGGCGTCCTGAAAGGTCTGCTGAACCGTATTCGCATTTTCCTGCACCTGCCAGCCGTGATAAGCGGTGCCGTCATAGCGCAGGGTAAAAAGCAGATTCTTCAAAGCCTTCACTCCGATCAGATAAGATGTCCGAGATAGTGGTTGAGGACAATTACGGCGGCGAGCAGTGCGGCAGTAATACCCAGGGCGATGAAATCGCGCGCGGCAAGCTTCATCTGCTTCATGCGCGTTCTGCCCTCGCCGCCCGTATAGCAGCGGCACTCCATGGCAAACGCCAGCTCATAGGCTCTGCGGAAGGATGAAATAAACAGCGGAATGAGTATCGGTATGAGCGCCTTGGCGCGCTTAATAAGCCCGCCCGTTTCAAGATCCGCTCCGCGCGCCTTCTGCGCGTTCATTATACGCTCTATCTCCTCGATAAGCACGGGAATAAAACGCAAAGCAAGCGTCATTATCATGGCGAGAGTATGCACGGGCACCTTTATCACCTTTAGCGGAGAGAGCAGACGCTCCAAGCCGTCGGTGAGCATGGTGGGCGTGGTAGTATAGGTCAGCAGCGAGCTGACGACGACGAGCAGGATTATACGAACGGTGGTGAATATCGCCGTATAAACGCCTGTTGTCGTTATGGTTATTTTCCAGAACGAGACGAGCGTCTCGCCGCCGCGGTTATAGAAAACATTGATAGCGGCGGTAAATAGCATGAGAATGACAAGCGGCTTTATGCTGCGCCACATCATCTTCATCGGCACCCTTGAGAGCAGCAGAGCAGCCACAACAAAGACAAAGCCGAGCGCCAAGGAATAGAAATTCCTGCACACAAAAAGAATGACTATGAGCGCCATGGTGAGCACAAATTTCATGCGCGCATCCATGCGGTGAATGACGGAGGTTCCGGAATAATACTGGCCTATGGTGATATCGCTTATCATATTATTCCCCTCCCCTCAAAATAGCGAATAAGCTCGTCCGCGCCCTGATTGACGGTAAACACGGACGGGGAGACATCAAAGCCCCTGTCATGCAACGCTCTGAAAATCTTCGTTATCTGCGGGACGGAGAGTCCCATGTCTTCGAGCTCGTCCGTGCGCGAATAGACCTCGGGCACAGTGCCGAACATCGCAACGCGGGAACGGTTGAGCACAAGAACTTTATCGGCTGTTTTGGCGACATCCTCCATGCTGTGGGAGACGAGAATTACGGTGCTCCCCGTCTGCTCGCGGTATGTGCGCACAAGCGAGAGGATTATCTCCCGGCCGCGCGGGTCAAGACCCGCGGTAGGCTCGTCGAGGATAAGCATCTCCGGCTCCATCGCCATAACGCCCGCTATCGCCGCACGGCGCTTCTCGCCGCCCGAGAGGTCGAAGGGCGACTTTTTCAGATGCTCCTCGCTAAGCCCCACAAATTCTGCGGCGCGGCGCACGCGGCGATCCGTCTCGTCGCCGTCGAGTCCCATATTCTTCGGACCGAACGAGATATCTTTATAAACAGTCTCCTCAAAAAGCTGATATTCGGGATACTGGAAGCAAAGCCCGACTTTGAATCTCGCGGCGCGCAGGGTGCGCTTATTCTTGTTGATATCCTCGCCGTCAAGCAGAACTCTGCCCGAATCGGGCTTCAAAAGACCGTTGAGATGCTGAAGAAGGGTGCTCTTGCCGGAGCCGGTATGACCGATTATTCCGACTATTTCGCCCTTTTCAAACTTTACGTTTATATCCTCGATAGCGGCGACGGCTCCCGCCATGCCGTTTTCATAATAGTGGGTGAGATTTTCTGTTTCAAGAATTGTCATCGGCTCACCTCCATTATTTTTGAAAGCGCCTCGACGCACTCGTCGGCGTCAAGGATATCGCCGGGCAGGTCTATCCCCTTTTCGATGAGGCGGTGGCACAGCTCTGTGCTCTGCGGCACATCAAGTCCGCAGCGGCGCAGAAGCTCGGTCTGCGAAAACACCTCGCGCGGAGTTCCGTCGAGGCAGAGACGCCCCGAATCTATAACTATGACTCGGTCGGCCTTGACCGCCTCGTCCATAAAATGCGTGACAAAGAGAACCGTTATGCCCATCTCGCGGTTTAATCGGCGCACGGTATCAAAGACCTCGCGCCTGCCGCGCGGGTCGAGCATGGCCGTAGGCTCGTCGAGCACTATGCAGCCCGTCTGCATGGCGATTATGCCCGCAATCGCTACGCGCTGTTTCTGACCGCCCGAGAGCTTGTGCGGCTCACGCAGACGGTACTCGTACATTCCGACGGCCTTGAGCGCGCCGTCAACTCTTTTGCGTATCTCCTCGGGAGCTACGCCTAAATTTTCGGGTCCGAACGCCACATCGTCCTCAACTATGGTGGCGACTATCTGATTATCGGGATTCTGGAACACCATACCCACCTTGCGGCGGATATCTATCAGCTTGTCCTCGTCGGAGGTGTCTATCCCGTCGACGGTGACGGTGCCGCTCTCGGGCACCAATATGGCGTTCGTCAGCTTCGCAAGAGTGCTCTTGCCGGAGCCGTTATGACCGAGGACGGCTATAAATTCGCCGCGTTCAACGGTCAGGTCTATATCGCAAAGTGCCGGAGAGGGCTTGGCTTCGCCTTGCTCCTCCGGCTCATAGGTATAGGTTACATTTTTAAATTCAATAAACTTCTCGCTCATTCTTATCTTCTCCACACTGCGCTTGCGCCGCAGGGCAGAACAAGCCCCGAGGCTGTGACGGGCAGACCGATCTCATCGGAGGTCACCCTGCCGCCGAACAGCGGCGACACGGTGCTGCCGAGTATATACTGCATGACGGATGCGGAAAGTCCCGTTGTGTAGGAATTGATGAGCACCATAACGGGGTCGTCCGACAGCACGGCGGTACACAGCGACGCAAAGTCATACACCGCATCCTCAAGCTTCCAGACCTCGCCGCCCGGTCCTCTTCCGTATGACGGCGGGTCCATGATTATGATATCGTATTTGTTGCCGCGGCGTATCTCGCGCTCGACAAACTTCATGCAGTCGTCAACGAGCCATCGCACGGGCTGCTCCGAAAGTCCGCTTACGGCGGCGTTTTCTTTAGCCCAGGCAACCATGCCCTTTGAAGCGTCTACATGGGTAACGTGCGCTCCGGCGTTGAGAGCCGAAACCGTCGCCGCGCCCGTATAGGCGAAAAGATTCAGCACGCGCAGGGGTCTGCGCTCGTCTCTGATTATCTGAGCCGTCATATCCCAATTGACCGCCTGCTCCGGGAAAACTCCGGTATGCTTGAAGCCCATGGGCTTGACCATAAACGCGAGCTCGCCGTATTTTATCTTCCACGCATCGGGTATCTTTCTTCTGATATCCCATTTTCCGCCGCCCGAGGAGGAGCGGTTATAGACAGCGTGCGCCTTATACCAGAGCGGATGGGTCTTTTCTGTTTTCCAGATAACCTGCGGGTCGGGTCGTATGAGTATAACATCTCCCCAACGCTCGAGCCTCTGCCCCGACGAGCAGTCAAGCAGCTCATAATCCTTCCATTTATCGGCAACGCGCATATCTTTTCCTCTCCGGCGCGGAAAACCGCGCTCCCTTTATATAAGTCTCTCCCTGACGACCTCGGCAATCTCGTCGCAGAGCTTTTCAATAAGCTTTTTATCCTTGCCCTCGAGCATGACTCTGACGAGCGGCTCGGTGCCCGACACGCGAACGAGCACGCGTCCGTCCTCTCCGAGCTCGGATTCGGCTCCGGTTATGGCCTTCTTTATCTCCTCATCGCTTGCGAAACGCACCTTACCGATATTGGAGACTCTGACATTCTTGAGCACCTGCGGATAGACCTCCATGCATTTTGCAAGCTCGGAGAGCGACTTTCCGGTGCGCTTCATGGTCTGGAGCACCTGAGCGGCGGTAACTTCGCCGTCGCCGGTGGTCGAATGGTGCAGGAAAATAACATGGCCGGACTGCTCGCCGCCTATGGCATAGCCCTTTTCGAGCATACGCTCGAGGACATAGCGGTCGCCCACCTGCGCGAGCGGCGTGAGCTCGTCCGTCTCGAACTTCCCCTCATAGCCCTGTTTGACGAGCGTCTCCATATCGGGAATATCCGGAAGGAGCGCGGACAGAATGCGCGCGGACATGGTCAGCGAATCCTCGCCGAGCAGACCCTTCCAGTCAAAGTTCATCGTGGACAGATCATCGCGGATGTACAGGCCGCCGTCAGCGGCGATGCCCTCCAGCACGGCGGCGGCGGAGCTCGCCTGCAGCCGGTGGTTTCGCGTGCTTTGATAGTTCATACAAATCGCTCCTATCTTTTTCTTGC
>OIYG01001639.1_pt1 | contig 16170 bp, 12 predicted proteins | sample 1587861 | NCBI WGS metagenome assembly OIYG01 (sample SAMN03283272) | human gut metagenome | biome: human-associated habitat; material: feces | host: Homo sapiens | place: Peru | collected 2012 | reverse complement strand
TCAAACCGATAAGCTGGGGCAAAAGACCCGCTGAGCGCCGCAGCCGATTGATTCAGAGGTTCCTTAAAATAAAGATTAAGGAGAACAATTATGGAATCTGTCAAGCTCGCCGTGAACGGCACACTGATGCGGGGGCTGCCGCTGGAAAAAAATCTGCTCGACGCGGGCGCGGTTTTTCTGCGGGAGGCTGCGACGGCGCCCTGCTACCGCCTGTGGAGCATCGACGACCGGAATCCCGCCATGCTGCGGGTCGCGCACGAAGATCCGCGCGCGGTCAGCGTCGCGGTGGAGGTGTGGCAAGTGCCTGCGGCCGGTCTGGCCTCGGTGCTCATGAAAGAGCCGGAGGGGCTTTCCGTCGGCAAGGTCACGCTCTCCGACGGCGAGACCGTGCTGGGCGTCATCGGTGAGCCGGAGCTGGTGCGCGGCAAAAAGGAGATCTCGTCCTACGGCGGCTGGCGCAGCTATATTGCGACGCTTTGAACCGGAGGGTCATGACAGAATTTCAGAATAGGACATAAAACTTCATGCGTGAGCACCGCACCACGAAAATGCGCAAATGCCGGTGCATGAAGTTTTTGTGCATCATTTCCGGTTGCCCCGCAGGGGCGAGGAAATGGCACATTTCTTATTTGTGCTATGCTTTTGCATAGCACAAATCCTCTGAAACCGAAGTTCCAGAGGATTTGCAGCGGGTCAAAAAGAGAATTCTATCTTAAATTGTACGGTCAAGGACCGTGACCTGCGTGATCACATCGCGCAGGCGGTCAGAGCCTACCATATATTCAAGCGCATCATCAGCGGTGTCAAAGCAGCATTCCGTCTCGGGACGATTCCAAACATAAATTGTGATCTTATCATCTGTCCCATATCGAATAATGCCATAACAAATGCCGTTCCATTCGATTTCTACTTCTCCACCACATTTCATACACCACTTGAAATCGCTGATCGATTTAAAACGGTTATCTTCCAATGAGTTTTGAGATTTTAAAATATAATACGACATGTCGTGCCTCCGGTATGACTTGAAATCAGGAATCGGGCGATAATACGCCCCGATAGCGTGATAACTTCTCGATATCGTTGTCGGGATTCTTCCAGACACGTTCAAAACGGTAATCGTAAAGGAAGAAGTGCACCATACGATCAAGGTGGTTGCTATCCTCCAAATGCGGGCTCCAAAATAGAGAAAATTGCACGTTTTTGTGCAACAAAAATCAAAAAAATTTAAAATCGGCAATATAAACAAAAGCGGGAGAGTCCTTTGTGGAACTCTCCCGTGGTCGGAGTGTCGGGATTTGAACCCGAGGCCTCTTGGTCCCGAACCAAGCGCGATACCAAACTTCGCCACACCCCGAAAGCTTTTATATTATAAGCAGAAAAACGCCGGTTGTCAAGCGCTAAATTCAAAAACACCGGAAATTTTGCGTTTTTTTCGAAAAACACACGGGAACGGCGCACAGGACGCGGCTTTTCCGGCCGCAGGAGGCGGCTTCGGCAGGGGAATGCCCCGGACGCACGAGGGAACGCGCCGGGCGGCCGCAGCGCATGGCGATCCATGCAGGGCGACTGCCCGGCGCGATGCTACAGGCGGGAATTCCGCGCGGACAGACCCCGCAGAAAGAACGTTTATCAATACGGCAGCTCGCTGCCGCCGACGAACTCGCGCAGCAGCGAATCCCTGGGCAGCAGCCCCGACGGAATCGGCGGAAGCTCCTGCATGACCTGCACCAGATCGGCGAGGTCGGGATATTCGGGCAGCAGCGCCCGCAGATCGTCGAGCAGATAGGGACGGTAGATGCTCAGCTCGATGGAATAGAACGAATCGACGCTGCAATGCGCGTGCTGCTTGAAGGGCATGATGTACATCTGCTCTCCGGCGTCCACGCGCGGGCGCATCCCGATCGTCGCGCTCAGCGGACGGCCGCGCCCGGTGCGGTCGCGCAGCAGGCGGCGCGCCAGCCGGATCTTCGAGGGGTGCAGCACCTTGCCGTCGGAGGCGGTGACGCGCGTGCGCACGCTGACGTAGACGCGCGTCGTGTCGGCGGCGTGGCCGGTGACCATGGGGTTCAGCGCGTGGATGCCCTCCATGATGACCAGCTCGCCGGGTCTGCGGCGTAGCGTGCGGCCGTCGAACTCGCGGCGGCTGTCCTTGAAATTATAGTGCGGGAGGCGGATCTCGCTGCCCGCGAGGATCTCGTCGAGCTGCTGCTGGAAGAATGGAATGTCGACGCGCGTTGGCTTCTCCAGATCGAGCTTATTTTCGCGCAAAAGCTGCTTTTCCTCCTCGCTGAGCGGGGAAAAATAGTCGTCCATTTGCAGCGTGTGGGTTTGCAGACCGCGCCGCTCCAGCTCGCGCTCGATCAGCAGCGCCGTCGTCGTCTTGCCCGAGCCGGACGGACCGGCCAGCAGGACGATCGGGCGGCGGAGCGCGTTTGCGGCAATGATCTCCGCCGTCTGCTCGACCTGGCGGAAATAGTGCCTGCGGTCGCTTTCGAGAACGCCGGCCGGATCGGCGGCGATCAGGGGGGACATTTGGTCGGTTGTCATACTATCACCTTGCTTCAAAATGAGAGGGCAGAATTGCGGGGAGAAAAGTCCGTCTGCGGCGGACAAATGTCTTAAATGCTCTTTGAGGTATGTACAAAATAAGTATATCACACTTTTTCGGTTTTGTCTTGCACGATTTTGAAATTTGTAAGATCCGACAAAAAAATACGGAATATCCAAGGAAACAAAACGGGTAATCCTGTAAATAATTGTGAGAATGCTGATTTTTGCTTTTCTGGCCGGGCGGCCTTGTGCCGGTGCGGAAAATATGGTAGAGTATAAGCAGAGAGCGGCGACGCGATTCAAGCGTCGTTTTATTGCGTCTCAAAATCGTACTGGGAGGTTATTCCATGAAGCAAACGACCAAGAGAGTGCTTTCCCTGCTGTGCGTAGTGGCCATGCTGCTGGCGCTTGTTCCCTCTGTTTTCGCAGAGCCGACCGACAGCGCCGAGTTCGCATTCTACTCCACAACGGACATCCACGGCAAATGCTGGGACAAGAACGTGCTCAACGACACCAACGAGAACAACAACTTGCTCCGCGTCGCAACCGTGATGAAGAGCGAACGCGAGACCTACAAGAACAACGTCGTTCTTGTCGACAACGGCGACCTCTATCAGGGCACGCCCGTCTCCACCTACCAGCTCAACCTGCTTGCCAAGGGCGAGAGCGATTGGCCGGCAGCCATGGCGCTGTGCCTGTCCGAGATCGGCTATGATATGGCCAACGTCGGCAACCACGAGTTCAACTATGGCTGGGATCTGATGACCAAGGTCCGCTCCTACATGACCGAGCGCGGCGTTGCATCCGTCTGCGCCAACCTGTACTACGACGGGACCGACGGCGTCCACGCCAAGGACGAGAACGCCATGACTCCGTACATCACCAAGGAGCTGACCGTCGGCGAGCGCACCATTAAGATCGGCCTGCTGGGCATGGTTACGCCGGACTGCACCCGTTGGGACATCCCCGAGAACTATCCCGGTATCCGTTTCTCCCACAGCGATAACCCCGAGAGAGACATGGCCAAGGAGGCCGCCCGCTACATCCCCAAGATGAAGGCAGAGGGCTGCGACTTCATCGCGGTCGTGTTCCACTCCGGTCTGGGCGCGGCTGACGGCGAGCTGACCTTCAGCGTCAACACCGAGAATCAGGTTCAGCGCGTCATCGCGAAGAACTCCGATATCGACCTGATGGTCGCCGGTCACGACCATTCCTCCGGCTATTCCGGCAACTACTATAAGGATAAGAACGGCAAGGACGTGCTGGTCGTCAACGGCGGCGGCAGAGAGCTGACCAAGACCGTTTTCACCGTCACGAAGGATTCCATCACCGTGAAGTCCACCGAAAATCTGAAGCTCAATAACTACAAGTCCGACGCCGCGCTGCTCGAGATGATCAAGCCCTATGCCGATCTTGCCAGCGAGTACGTCAACGCCGTCGCCGGTCAGGCCGTCGGCACGTGGGACAGCGAGACGAACTACTACCTCAAGCAGAGCAACACGATGGATCTGATCCAGACGGCGCAGATGTTCGAGGGAACGAAGCATCTGGCTGAGAAGTACGACACCGATGAGAAGAAGCAGGCGCTCTACAAGAAGACCGGCCTCGACCATATCGACGTCGATATGTCCTCCACGTCTGTCGTCGTCAACGGCAGCTATCATGTCTCGCCCGGCGAGATCACGATGAAGGACGTTTACCGGATGTACCGGTATGACAACAACCTTTATCTGCTCCCGCTGACCGGCCAGCAGATCAAGGACATTCTGGAGCAGAACGCTTCGACCCGCCTGAAGGCGACCATCAGCAACGGCGAGGTGCGCTACACCACGATCGGCGAGAACTTTACCAACCCGGTCTTCGGCGGCCTGAACTTCGAGTATGATATGTATCAGCCCGAAGGCTCCCGCGCCGTCATCCACGGCTTTGCCAACGGCAGAGCGTTTGACCTCAACAAGACCTACATCGTCGGCGTGAACAACTACCACCTCGGCAACGCGGGCTGCGGCTTCGGCAAGTACAGCACGGCGGACGCCATCTGGTCGCAGACCGACGACATGGGCGGCGGCGTTGTGCAGGATCTCATCATGGAGTTCTTCCGCGATCAGGCCGACAACGAGAAGAAGGGCGTCGACCCGGCCGACTTCTTCACATGGAAATGGGAGCTGACCTACAGCGGCGACCCGACCGTTCCGCAGGATCTGAACGGCAGCATCGTCGGCAAGAAGGTCGACGGCTTCGCCGACGGGAAGCAGGTGCTGCTGCACTACGCAGGCGAGGGCACGGTCGTGACCGCGACCGCTCCTGTCGGCGCGAACAACAAGCTTGCCCCGGCCGATGCGACCTCCGTCAGCAATTACATTGCCACCGATGCGGCCGACGCAGTTTTCACCGTGGAAGCGGCCGGCGCAAGCGACAACGGCACGGCGTATTTCGCGCTGAAAAATGCCGACGGCAAGTACATGACCGCCGCTGCGACCGGCAACGGCCTGAGCATGACCGACACGCTGACCGACTGCGGCAAGTGGTACGCGGTCGCAGTGGACGGCGGCTATCACATCATGAACGTGGGTGCGGCCTACGGCGACAGCCACAATCAGGCGCTGGAATATTACAACGGCTTCACCACCTACGGTGTGAACGACACGACCGCCTACCTTTTCAACATTTATGAGAAGGTCGACGCCCTCTCCAAGGCCGAAAAGCTCGAGAACGGTCATAAGTATGTGATCTACTTCGAGGGCGACGGTGACTCCGTGATCGGCAGCGACTTCATGAAGGCGTCTGCGACGGTGGTCGGCGGTAAGATCATCCTGCCGATGGGCGAAAACGCCATGGTCGTCACCGCGAATATCAACGATGCCGAGCAGGTCGACTTCGTCACCGAGGACGGAAAGCATCTCACGACCGGTGCGACCGGCGGTTCGCTCGACCTGACCGACGAGGCCGAGGGCGACCTCAGCCTCTGGGCGATCAAGGCAACCGACGGCGGCTATAACATCGTCAGCGTCGGCGCGGCTTATAACGGCAACCACAATCAGGCCGTTGAATATTACAGCGGCAAGTTCACGACCTACGGTCTGCAGAACTCCGGCATCTATCTCTTCAGCTTCTATGAAGTCGGCGCGAAGACTCCGGAAGATCCCTGCGCAAACGGTCACACTTGGGACGACGGCGTCGTGACCACCGAGCCGACCTGCACGAAGACCGGCGTGAAGACCTACACCTGCACGGTCTGCAAGGAAACCAAAACCGAGGAGCTTGCGGCGCTCGGCCACGTTGACGCGGACAAGGACAACAAGTGCGACCGCTGCGGCGAAAAGCTCGGCGAGGATCCGAAGCCGACCTATTCCGACTTCACCGATCTGGATCCGAACGGCTGGTACCACGACGGCATCAACTACATGATCGAAAACGGCATGATGAACGGCGAGGCGCCTGACACCTTCGCTCCGCACGACACCGTGACCCGTGCCATGCTCGTGACCATCCTCTACCGCAACGCCGGTTCTCCGAGCGTTGAGGGCATGACGAACCCGTTCACGGACGTCAAGGCCGGCAAGTATTACACCGATGCCGTGATTTGGGCGTTCGAGAAGAAGATCACCAACGGCACGAGCGAGACGACCTTTGAGCCGGACGCGCCCGTCACCCGTGAGCAGATCGCCACGCTGCTTTACCGCCGCGCGGGCGAGCCGAAGGTTGAGCAGGATCTGAGCGCCTTCTCCGACGCTGACCGGATCACGAGCTACGCGCGCGCTGCGATGCAGTGGGCCGTCAGCGAGAAGATCATCTCCGGCGACGGCGACCGCCTCAAGGCTCAGGACAGCGCGACTCGCGCCGAACTGGCCACCATGCTCATGCGTCTTCTGACCAAATAATCGCTTTTTCACAAAACGAGGATGCCGCACCCGCGGCATCCTCGTTTCAGCGTGTCAAATCCTTGTGTAGCAAGTAAAAAACGGTTCAATTTCGTGTCATTGCCACGGCCGCACTGCGGCCGTGGCAATCTTAAAGTTTGAGGTATGGCATCCCGTGGCGAAGCACGGGAGTACGAGACAAGAAGAAATCCCTGTCACAAAAAACGTGAGATATGCTGCATCGTTCCGCCCTGCCATATTTCGTTACGGAACGACAAACCGCATCGTTAAAGATTGCCGCGTCGGGCGCACGCGCCCTCCTCGCAATGACAAGACCGGGAGGTTTTGCATACGAAGGAAGAAAAGCCTGACCTTCGGCGGCGAAAACGGCAGGCCTTGCGAAAAGGCCTGCCGTTTTCGAGCTGATACGGAAGTCTGATGAAAATATTGCGCGGTTTCATAGCCGACGCAGCGGAGACCCTCCGGCGTCAATTGCAGACGGTGGGGATCATGCGATCCGGTGTGTGCGCCGTTATTCGTCGTATTCTTCCGCCTCGCGCAGATGCCGGTGCTTTTTGCGGCGGATCAGCAGACAGATCGCCGTGAGGATCGCGCCGAGAACGAGCGCCGCGCCGAAGGCGGCTGCGACCCAGCGCAGGAGCGCCGCTGTCTTGAGCTGCTGGGCGGGCTGCACGGCAGAGGCGCGATAGTCGCTTTCCCGGCGTTCGCGCGCGGCCGTCGGAGTTGTTTCCTCGAGCGCCTGCCCGGAGGCCTCGGCGATCTCGGTGGAGAAGAAATCGTTGATCTTGCTGAGCGCCTGATCGCCGCCGAGCGTTTCGGTCGTGATGCAGGCCAACAGATAGGGCTGCGGGGCGCTGATGATGCCGACGTCGCAATAGCGCCCGTCGGCCACGCCGCGGACGTGCGTCATGTAGTAGGGGTATCGCGTGTCGCCGAAGCCCTCGTCCGTCTGCACCTGATGGAAGTTGGCCATCAGATTGCCGAAAAGCTCCGTCTGGCGCTGATAGTCGATCAGGCAGTTGAGCAGGAATTCCGTGCTGTAGACCGTGTCGGAGAAGAATTCGTCGGGCAGCGCGTCGGCGTCCAGATGACCGAACTCGTCGTTGAGGAGCTGCTGATACTGACCGATCGAGCCGAGGCGGTCGCGCATTTTCTCCGAGACGGCGTCGTCGTTGAGCAGAATGCTCTGGTAGCGGCATTTTTCGAGCGTGAGGCCGTCAATCGTGAAGACCTGCTCGGGATCGTTGGCAGGCGGGTCGAACGCGCCCGCGTGCTCCTGCTCGGAATAATACATATGCAGCGGGAGCGTCCAGACGCGCCCGACGGAATAGAACCGGTCGGCGTGGTGATCGAGCCGTTCACCGGTGACGGTGTTATAATAGCTGACGCTCAGACCGCTGCCGTCGAGCCGGTTCTGTACCAAAAAATCGGAAAAACGCTCCTCGAGAGAGGCGGGCTTTTCGGTCGTTTCTGCGAAAGCCGGAGCAGCGAACAGGCTCAGGCACAGAAGCAGACAGATCAGTTTGCGCATTTGCGGCTCCTTCCTCGTGGGTATCCACGTCTGATTGTATTGATTATATCATATTTTCCAAAACCTTCAACAGGTAAAATTGCATAAATCGCAAAAATTCATTGACAGTGTTTTGATTCCCCTTTATAATGTAAACGGCGCGTTGCGCCATGTTGAAAAAACGCGATTTTTCGGGAGAGCGCTCCCGGTTGAAACTAGGAGGAGCCGTTATGGCAGATACATTCACAGAGGAACAGACGCCTCAGACGCAGGAAGCGCCTGCTTCCGCGCCCGAGGAGACGCAGACGCCGGAGCGGCGACCGCGTCCGGAGCGCGCGCAGAGCGCGGAGAGGCGTTCGGAAGAGGCGCGTTCGGAAAAAGAACGGGAGGCGCGTCCGCGTCCGGAGCGTCGGCCGCGCCGCCGCGTGCAGCGGGAATATGCCGCGCCGACGCTGGGCGAGGCCTTCCGTGGGCTGCCGAGGGTCATGCGATATTACCTGACTGATCCGGCCGGGACGAGCCGCCGCATGGCCGAAAACCGTCAATGGCTGACCGGCGTGCTGCTGATGCTGCTGACCGTCGCGATGAGCTTCGTCTCGACGTTCCTGTTCGGCGTGCGCTATTGCAGCTATTTCAGCAAGATCATGATGGAATGGATCACGGCCGGCGTCGTCACGCCGATCCTCGCTTATGTGCTGAATTTTGCGCTGCTTTATTGCCTGACGGCGCTGGCGCGGATGCGCGTGGATATTCGCGCGGTCTTTGCGGCCGTCGGCGTCAACTCGATTTTGGCGCTGGTGCTGCTGGCGGCCTCGTCGCTGCTGTCACTCATCAGCTACAGCATCTTCACGGTCATGTCCGTGCTGATCCTGCTGGCGTGGCTCGTGTCGTTCTATCTTGAGGTGTTTCAGGTGTTCTCCATCCGGATGAACATTGTGAATATGACCGTGCTGATTCTCGGCCTGACGGTCACGTTCTTTGCCGTGACGCTGCTGCGCGACTGGTTCTTCTCGAGCGCGGTGTATTTCCGCGACGGCCTGATCGGCATCTTCTCGATGTTCTGATACAATATTATTACATATTTGGAGAAACCTGCCATGAGAATGAGAAAGAGAAACAATCTGGAGCCGCGTCTGGAGGCCTGCGCGGCGATCCACGTGCGCGACGGCAAGGCGCTGCGCGGCAATTGGCGCAGCCTGATGCCGTCGGCCAAGGCGCTCTGGCTGGAGGTCGGCTGCGGAAAGGGCAAGTTCACCGTCGAGACCGCGCGGCAGAACCCCGATGTGCTGCTCGTCGCCGTCGAGCGCGTGCAGGAGGCCATGCTGCTCGGCATGGAGAAAACGCTGCAAATGGGGCTGAAGAATCTGGTCTTCCTGTCGCTCGACGCGGCGGAGCTGGAGGAATATTTCGCCGACAGCGAGGTCGACCGGCTGTTTTTGAACTTCTGCGACCCGTGGCCGCGCAAGAAAAATGCCAAGCGCCGCCTGACGCACCGCAGCTTTTTGCAGAAATACGAGAACATTTTGGCGAAAAACGGCGAGATCCATTTCAAAACGGACAACGCGCCGCTGTTCGAGTGGTCGCTCGAGGAATTTGAGGCCTGCGGCCTCGAGATCAAGAACCTGACGCGCGACCTGCACGCCGACGGGCCGGTCGGCATTATGACCGGTTACGAGGAAAAATTCTATGAGCTCGGCACGCCGATCAACCGCTGCGAGCTTGTGAACCATAAGGAGAGACGGTTTATGACAAAAATCCCCATGTCCGTGCCGCTGGTCGAAATGGACGGCGACGAGATGACCCGCGTCCTCTGGAAGCAGATCAAGGACGAGCTGCTGCTGCCCTATGTGGACCTGAAAACCGAATATTACGACCTCGGTCTGCCCGAGCGCGACCGCACGAACGATCAGGTCACGCACGAGGCCGCCGAGGCGATCAAAAAATACGGCGTGGGCGTCAAGTGCGCCACCATCACGCCCAACGCCCAGCGCATGAGCGAATACAACCTGCACGAGATGTGGAAAAGCCCGAACGGCACGATCCGCGCCATCCTCGACGGCACGGTCTTCCGTGCGCCGATCCTCGTTGACGGCATTTCGCCGGTCGTGAAAACGTGGAAAAAGCCGATCACGATCGCCCGTCACGCCTATGGCGACGTCTATAAGGCTACCGAGCTGCGCACCGGCGAGGGGAAGGCCGAGCTGGTCTTCACCGACCGCGACGGCAACGAGACGCGCAAAACGATCTATGACTTCGAGTGCCCCGGCGTGCTGACCGGGCAATATAACAAGGACAGCTCCATTTCCTCCTTCGCGCGCGCCTGCTTCAATTTCGCGCTCGACACGAAGCAGGATCTCTGGTTCTCCGCCAAGGACACGATCGCAAAGGTCTATGACGGCACCTTCAAGCAGATCTTTGCCGAAATTTACGAAAACGAATACCGCGCGCGCTTCGAGGAGGCCGGCATCACGTATTTCTATACGCTGATCGACGACGCCGTCGCCCGCGTGATCCGCAGCGAGGGCGGCTTCATCTGGGCCTGCAAGAACTACGACGGCGACGTCATGAGCGACATGATCTCCACGGCCTTCGGCTCGCTGGCCATGATGACCTCCGTGCTCGTCTCGCCGGACGGAAAATTTGAGTACGAGGCGGCGCACGGCACGGTCACGCGCCATTATTACCGCTATCTTGAGGGCGAAAAGCCCTCGACGAACCCGATGGCCACGATCTTCGCGTGGACGGGCGCGCTGCGCAAGCGCGGCGAGCTGGACGGCAGCTCCGCCCTGTGCCGCTTTGCCTCGCGCATGGAGGCCGCCTGCATCGCGACGATTGAGGGCGGCACGATGACCAAGGATCTGGCGCTGCTGTGGCAGGGTCAGACGCCGACCGTCGTCAACAGCGAGGAGTTCCTCCGCGCCGTCCGCGCGACCTTCGAAACGCTGGAGCAGTGAAAAACCGCACCGGCAAGCTCGCTTTCACAGAGATAAACAGCAAGATGCTATATAAGTATGTCAGCTGCCGAGAGTCCCAATTTGTCGAGAAGGTATGTTACACGACGATGAACGCTTGCCTGATATTTTAGGGTGATTGGAAAATAGGAGATACAAATGGGAGAGAGTATTTCTAAATTTATAAAAGAGAAAAGCAAAAAAGAATACAGATACGCCTTTGCGTTTGCGTTCATACTCGGGCTGGCGATCCATGCCTACAAGCTTTTGAACTATCTGCCCAATCATGACAGTATGTACAATTTCTATGCCGACCAGAATATTCTCGGCTCCGGAAGATGGCTTTTGTCGATTGCGTGCGGATTCAGCTCCTATTTTGACTTGCCGTGGGTTACCGGCCTATTGTCACTAGTATTTATCGCTCTTACATCTGTTGCAGTTGTTAAGCTATTTAACATAAAAAATAGCTTCGTTATTTTCCTTTCTGCGGGAATCCTTGTCGCCTTTCCCTCGACGACGGAGATCCTGTGCTTTGGATTTACGGCTGATGGCTATTTTCTCTCCATGCTTTTGGCGGCGCTGGCGGCTGTTGCTTTGACATATATCCAAAAGCCGGTGGCGAGGATTCTCCTCAGCGCAGCTCTATTATGCTGTTCGTGTGGCATATATCAAGCCTATGTCTCGTTCTTCTTGGTTCTGGCAATTTGCTATTTTATTGGGAAAGTATTGGGAAGTGCGTGGACGGTATCCGATTGCTTGAAATATATGCTATACGCCGCGGTGTCGCTTGTTATAGCACTTGCGGCATATTATGCAATCTGGAAGGTCTGCCTGGCTTGCCAAGATGTAGCTGCCGTGAGCTATCAGGGAATTGACCGCGTAGGTTCCTTGAATATTGGAGTATTGGTAAAAGCTGTTAAAACCATGCTTACCAGTCTTGCGATACTTTTGGTTGAAAAAAACATATTCAAGCACGGCATAAGTCTGTATGCAGTGATAAATTGCCTGTTTCTAGCGGTCGGAACTGCGACGCTAATCACGGCTGTTGTACGCGGCAGGGTGTTTCGCTCTGTGGCCAGAATTGCAATGATCGTTCTCGCGCTCATTGCAATTCCGTTCGCGGTGTTCATCTGGCTGTACACATCGCCGGATGTTTTGTATGCACTTCGAATGGAACACAGCGCAGCAATCGTATTTATCGGAATTGTAGTATTGTGTGATAAAACATTTTCGCCAAGAACCTCAACGATCCTGTCAACGCTCCCGATTCTGATGATTTTCAATTTGGCTGTACAGGCGAATATCGCATACTATTATTTGAACTTTGAATATGAGAGATCATATTATGAGGCGCATGAAATATTGAATGAGATCGAGGATATTGCCTATCGTGATCCGCAGCACCAATCATACAAGGTGGCGATTATCGGGAGTCGACACAAGGAGGCTGCCCTTGATGATACTGAGACGACAAATACAGCGTTCATGTATACACAGATGATTGAAAAGAGCTTATTACTGGACGGTACGCATGCACGTAACTTTTTGGAAAACGTACTGTATTGTGATTTGAATTTTGCAAATGCTCAGGAAACGGCTGACATAGAAGCGTCTGAGGAGTTCCGTGAAATGCCGACGTGGCCATGCAAAGGGTCTGTAAGACTTATCGATGATGTGATTACCGTTCGATTTGGAGAAGAAAACTGAACCGATCACATTTGCGGTGCTTTATGAGTTTAACAGTATAATGAAATATAAGAAGGAGCGACTGATATGCTGGATGTTTCTCATCTGACCAAATGCTACGGCGAAAAAAAGGCCGTCGACGATCTCTCGCTGCATATCGCGCCGGGGGAGATCTACGGCTTCATCGGCCACAACGGCGCGGGCAAGACCACGACGCTGCGCTCCGTGGCCGGGATTCTGGATTTTGACGCCGGGGAGATCCGCATCGGCGGCGTTTCGGTGCGGGACGATCCGCTGGCCTGCAAGCGGCAGATCGCCTACATTCCGGATAACCCCGATCTTTACGAATATATGACCGGCATCAAATATCTGCAATTCATCGCCGATATTTTCGGCGTGAGCGCGGCTGTGCGCAGGGAGCGCATTCAGAAATACGCCGGGCTGTTCGAGCTGACGGACGAGCTGGCGCAGCCGATCGCGGCCTATTCGCACGGCATGAAGCAAAAGCTTGCGCTGATCGCCGCGTGGCTGCACGATCCGCGCCTCATCATCATGGACGAGCCGTTCGTCGGCCTCGACCCGAAGGCCTCTCATCTGCTCAAGGGCATGATGCGCGAGGTCTGCGACCGGGGCGGCGCGATCTTCTTCTCGACGCATGTGCTTGAGGTCGCCGAAAAGCTCTGCGACAAGGTCGCCATCATCAAGGAAGGCCGCCTGATCCGCTCCGGCACGATGGAGGAGGTCAAGGGCGACGACAGTCTGGAGGAGGTCTTCCTCGAGCTGGAGGACGAGTCATGCTGAAGCTTCTGGTAAAAAAGCAGTTTCTGGAGATGTTCCGCAGCTTCTTCTATAATCAGAAGACCCAAAGGGCGCGCTCGGCGGCCGCGAGCGTCGCCTTTGTCATCGGCTATGCGCTGCTGATGGTCGTTGTGATCGGCGGCAGCCTCGGGATGCTGTTTTCGCAGATCTGCCTGCCGCTTGCCGCAGCCGGCATGACGTGGATGTATTTCCTCATGGCCGCAATGCTGAGCCTGCTGCTGGGCGTGTTCGGCAGCGTGTTCAGCACGTTCTCGAGCCTCTATCAGGCCAAGGACAACGACCTGCTGCTGGCGCTGCCGATCCCCGTGCGCTGCATCCTCATCAGCCGCCTGCTGGCGGTCTATCTGATGGGACTGATGTTCAGCGGCGTGGTCATGCTCCCGGCGATCCTCGTCTATTGGTGCACCGTGCGGCTGAGCGCCGCGGCGATCGTCTGCCCGCTCGTGATGCTGCTGGCGGTCAGCGTGATCGTGTTTCTGCTCTCGTGCGCGCTGGGCTGGGTGGTCGCGAAGATCAACAGCAAGCTGAAGAACCGCAGCTTCCTGATCGCGCTGGCCTCGCTGGCCGGGATCGGGCTGTATTACGTCGTTTATTTCAAGCTGACGGGGCTTGTGCAGGAGCTGCTGCACAACGCTGCCGTCATCGGCGCGCAGGTCAAGGGCGCGGCCTATCCGCTCTATCTGTTCGGCGCGGCCGCCGCCGGGAACTGGCCAGCGCTGCTCGGCCTGCTGGCCGTCGTCGCGGTGCTGTTCGCGCTGGTCTGGCAGCTGCTCTCGCGCACCTTCCTGAAGCTGGCCACGGCCTCCGGCGCGACGGCCAAGGCGCGTTATAAGGGCGTCGGCGCCAAGACGCGCCGCCCCGCCGCCGCCCTGCTGGCGCGGGAATTCCGTCGCTTCACCGGGAGCGCGAACTATATGCTCAACTGCGGCCTCGGGACGCTGATGATGCCGATCGCGGCCATGCTGCTGCTTGTCAAGGGCGGCGAGCTTGCGGCCGGACTGCCGCTGCTGCTCGGCGCAAGCAGCGACGCGCTGCCCATTTTCGCGGCCGCCGCGCTGTGTATGCTGGTCGCAATGAACGATTCGACTGCGCCGTCCGTCTCGCTCGAGGGCAAGACACTCTGGATCGTGCAGTCCCTGCCCGTGCAGCCGTGGCTCGTCCTGCGGGCAAAGCTGCTCGTGCAGCTCAGCCTGACCGTCCTGCCTGCGCTGCTGTGCGCCGGCGCGATGGCGTGGGTGCTGGCGCTCGACGCCGCCTCCGTGGCGTTGCTGCTGGCCTTTATTCTCAGCTTCTGCGTGCTGACGGCCTGCTTCGGCCTGTTTATCAACCTCAGACATGTGAATCTGACGTGGTCGAGCGAGATCTATCCGATCAAGCAGAGTATGCCCGTCACGCTGACGCTGTTCGGCGGCTGGATCTACGGCATTGCGCTGGGCGTCGGCGGCTGGAGGCTCTCGACGGTTCTGCCGCCGCTGCTCTGCATGGGGCTTTTCACGGCGCTGACCGCCGGTCTGGCCGCGGCGCTGTTCGTCTGGCTGCGCACGCGCGGCGGCAGACGCTTTGCCGCCCTGCACTGAATCATTTTGCTCGGTTCCGGACTTTTTCGGCAGTCTGACAGACTGCGAAAATGTTCGGAAGACAAGCAACTTGCACCCGTCGGCGTACATGGGTACGGTAGGGGGCAAGTTGCGCAGTAAGTCAAAATCCTTGCGAAGCAAGCTATGTTTACTGTAAAATATCCGAAATACATTTGCTGTTTCTAATTGTTCCGATTCCGTAAATGGTTCACATTTGTTGACTGATTTTGCACGGTTCCGGACTTTTTCGGCAGTCTGCGCCGCCGCACGTTGTGCGGCGGCGCACTGTATATGCGCGGTATATACAGCGGAAAATTGCGGGCGCGCGGTGAATGGATTTTCATAATTCATGCGGATTTTCTGCAAATACGGGAAATTTTTCATGTTAATGTGCAGAACATTCAAAAAAACTCCGCAAAATGCACTTGTATATTTTCAAAGAATATGATATGATTGGAATCGGTGGCGCTGTATCTTAGTCAAAGCGTCTCGGTCTCGAAGAAGGGCCTAAAAATCCTTTAAAGGGCATATCGATGAAGTCCCTGGTGCCTGCTTTTTTCGCCCAGATTAGGGTGGGTGCTGGGGGTTAAGGCTTTCGGGCGAGGTGTAACGGCATATACCGACCGACCCGATTTCCGTGGAGACCTGCTCTTGTGCGACAGCCGTAAAGTGTTACGACCCGGACTGCGTACGAAGCAGGACAGAACCTGCATCGCGGTGCTTAGAATCTTGTGCTGGGTGCAGTGTAGCCTGCCTTGCGTGGGCACGTTGGGATGGGAGAACAGGCGTTGACCGCTGCGGCCGCAGCGGCGTGACGATATTGCTCGCTGAAATCGTGGCTGCAAAAGAGGATAGAACCGAGATGCAATGTTGTGGAAAACACCTAAGCAGTCAATTCCGGGCAGACAGAGGATTGCAGTGCGGTCTGAGTGGCAATCGGGTACCGGGTGCGGCGACGCCCCGGCGCGGACTTTAAACGGAAACGGCCGTCCGGCGACGAACGGTAGCCCGCGGGGAAAGCCAACCCGACCTAAGCCGCAAGATTTACTCTGTCTGCTGCCACTTCTTTTCGGACGAATGCGTCCGTCAGGCGGCCGATGCGCCGCCCAAACCTATGGAACCTCTGAATAAATCGGCAGCGGCGCTCAGCGGGTCTTTCGCCCCAACTTATCGGTTTGAAAATCTTGAAATAC
>OIYG01001628.1_pt1 | contig 16259 bp, 10 predicted proteins | sample 1587861 | NCBI WGS metagenome assembly OIYG01 (sample SAMN03283272) | human gut metagenome | biome: human-associated habitat; material: feces | host: Homo sapiens | place: Peru | collected 2012 | reverse complement strand
CATTATGGATTTCAAATAGACAGTGACAGAATATCTCTTCTCAGCATAGTAATATATGATCCGGATTCGGATGTTGTTTTCGTAGGTCACACCGGTATTCTTATAAAATACAGTGACTACTATTTATTTGTAGAAAAGATTGCATTTGAACAGCCATATCAGGCAACAAAGGCACATGATATGGAAGAGCTGCTTAATATTTTGTCATTAAGACCAGAATATTTCGGCGAAGAAGGAGAAATTGGACCGTTCGTGTATTGTAACGGAGAATATATTGGAACATTAAAGAAAAATATTTAGTACTGGTACAGGCTTTGTTTTTGAATAATATAGGGTCAAAAGTAGAAAAAGTTAAAAAAATCATGGATATAGTGTTAGAATTGTTTGAAAAAGTGCGTTAAAATACAAAAAAACGAAATAAGTAAAGGGGAAAATTTATGGAGTATTCAGCAATTTTTCATGATATGGATAAAAGGTTTAGCTATGCGGTTGATAAGGATTTATTCGTGATACGCGTACAGGTAAAAAAGGATGATATGAAGGAGGTAATCCTTCACTATGAGGACAAGTATATACCTATGGAGCGTAAGGATACCAGAAAGACAGTTCCGATGAAGAAGGTTGCTGTCTCACAGTTTCATGATTATTATGAAGCACAGATAAAGATGCATTTGATCTGCCTGCGTTACTTTTTCGAATTTACGGACACGCAGGGAGAAAAGGTATATTATGGAAATTATGAGTTTGATAAGGAATGCATTACAAACAGGGACAGAATGTTTGACTGTCCGCAGAACCTTCGGGAGGAAGAGATGTTTGAGGTGCCGGAGTGGGCAGCAAACAAGGTCGTGTATCAGATTTTCCCATCCCGTTTTGCAGCAACGGAGCCGGTAGACAAAGAACTGTGGTATAAAGCACCGATTACGCCTATGGATGATCTGCATGGAAATCTCAGGGGAATCATCGAACATATGGATGATATTCAGAATCTGGGAATCGATGTGCTGTATATGACACCTATCTTTCAATCAGATTCGTGCCATAAGTATGATACCACGGATTACTACCAGATAGACCCGTCCTTTGGAACAACAGAGGATCTCAAAGAGCTGGTACAAAAAGCGCATGAGCGTGGTATGAAGGTAGTCCTGGATGCGGTATACAATCATACGGGAAGAGAATTTTTTGCGTTTGCGGATATCCTGGAAAATGGTGAAAAATCCAAATACCGGGACTGGTATTTTATTGATGGATTCCCGCTTAAAAGCGAATGGGGAGAGATCCCAAACTTCAAATGTTTTGGTTATTATGGCGGAATGCCAAAGTTAAACCTGAAAAATCCTGAAGTTGAAAAATACATTACGGATGTTGCATGCTACTGGATTAAGGAATGCGATATTGACGGATGGAGACTGGATGTAGGAGACGAAATCAGCCATTTCTTCTGGAAGAATTTCAGAAAGGCAGTAAAGGCTGTGAAGAAAGATCTGCTGATTATTGGGGAAATCTGGCATTATGCAGGAGATTTCCTTGAGGGGGATGAATGGGATACAGTCATGAATTATCCATTTTACCTGAACCTGATCGATCTGCTTGCAGACGAAAAGATTACGGTCAGTCAGTTCGTACAAAATCTTGGATATTTGAAGGGACGCTTACACAAAAACTGCTATCCCCTTATGTGGAATCTGATTGACAGCCATGATACCGCAAGATTTTTACATCTGTGTAACGACAATAAGAAAAAGCAGCATCTGGCAGCCGCTTTTCAGTTGTTACTGCCGGGAATGCCGATGATTTATTATGGAGATGAGTATGCGATGCCGGGAGCAAACGATCCGGACTGCAGACGGGGCATGTACTGGGATGAGGAATACCAGGACAAAGAGATGTATGAATGGTACAAGCGGCTGATTCAGATCCGGAAAAGCCATGCATGCATTGTAGAAGGCGAACTGGCTGGGATCGTCACAGAAGATGAGGAAGGGACAGTTGTCCTGATCAGAAAAAATGGCGAAGAGACCATTGCCATGATTTTCAACTGCAGCAGCAGTGCAAAAAAATTTAATGAGTACACGCAGAAGTACAATCTGCTTACCGAAAACATCTTTGATGGAAAGGTAGAGGGATTTGATGCTGCGGTAATCGTGCTTTAAGAAGCCTTACGGCAGATGGTTTCCCGGGAGTTTGTCTGTGGGAAGAAGAGGGAAAGCACCAGTATTTCTGGTAATGGAAAGTACGGAGGATGATATGACGAATGTAAAAAAGAAGGATGGAAAACGGTTTGGGGCAATGGTACTTAGCCTGATGTTATTGCTTTCCATTGTGTTTCCATATCCAGTGATGGCAGACCAGACGGCGGCAGACCAGACGGCGGCAGCTTCCGTTTATACCATTCACAAGACAGGTGATGATAAGGAAAATTTTGTGATTGTTATCATGGGTGAGGGCTATACCCGGGAACAACAGGATCAATTTTTGAAGGATGCAACGGAAAAAGCACAGGGGCTGCTTAAGTGGTCCCCTTATAAAGAGTATTCCGACAGGATCAATATTTATGCAGTACAGACGGTATCCAGTGAAACCGGTGTTGGCGTGATGTATGGGGAGTCGAACCCGGACACATATTTTCATGTGCAGGCATTTGGAAAATCCTGCTATTTTGCAAAGGACGGGGAAGACAAAGCCAGGGCACTGCGGGCAGAGCTGGAGAGCAGATATCTGGATACCGGTGCAACCGTTGGAACCATCCATATCATTTGTAATACGACTGCGAATATTGGTTCTTCTTCCAATGCGCTCTTTTCTTTTTCGGCAAATTCGGATGAGAATAAGCAGGGGGATGTCATGACCCATGAAATTTCCCACAGCATCGGAAGATTAGGCGATGAATATGATAAAAAGATGCAGGGAGAAAATATTTCCGACACATCGGATCCGGATAAGATTAAATGGCATAAGATGCTGGGGTTCCGTGGAATCGGAATAACGGCAGCAGGAACAGAAACGGTATTTGCGCCGAGCCGCGTCTGCATGATGCGGGATCTTGGGAATCCTTTCTGTGAAGTGTGCAAAATGGAACTGGCGCGGAGATTAAATAACCGTGATTATGTCAGCAGGCAGGAATCTGTTTATGTGTGCGATCCTGAAATTACAATTCCACATAGCAGGACAGGAACACTTGACAGGGATAGTGACCAATACCGGATTGATGAGACAAATATCACAAAAGCAAATGGAAAGGATCTGGAATTCCGTACAGTCGTACAAAATATCGTGGATGCCAAACAGCATTTGAAGATTACTTTCCGCATTATTGGAGCAGACAATACGGTCAAATATGAAAAAGAAGAAACATATACCGTTCCGCCACACAGTAACTGGTATGATCCGGATGCTGCCAGAGAGTCCCTTTCTGTCACACTTCCTGCGGTAACTGGTCTGGTTTCCGGGGACAGACTGGAAGGAAAGATCATAGATGAGGACACCGGGAAAATTCTGGCTGACAATCAGACGGCAGGACAGGCGTGGAGCACCGTAACGATTCGTTATATGCTGCAAAACGAAGACGGAACCGAAACAACAGTGCCTGATACGGCACCTGCGACCGTATATGTACCAAAGAATTCTGCGTATACGTTAAGAAGTCCGGATTTATATGGATATACATGTGCAGGAAACAGTGCAAATCAGGGAGAAATAAACATCACAGAGGATCGTCAGGAGATCACTTATTATTACCGGAAAAACAGTGAGATGCCGGAAATACAAACCGTACCTGTCCGCGTAACTTATGATGGAAAACCTCATACATTTGATATCAAACAGGAAGATGGTGTACAAATCAGTTATAGTTTGACAGAAAACGGATCGTATACACAAACGGAGATGCCGTTTTACACAGAAGCGGGCCAGTATAAGATTTATTTTAAAGCGGAAAAGGCATCTTTTATTCCAACATACGGGGAGGCTGTCCTGGAAATCGAAAAGGCTTCCACCAGTATGCAGCTGACTGCAAAAACCGATACGGTCAAAGGTGCGGGGACAGTAGAATTACAGCTTTGCAGACAGGGGATTCCGGAAGATGCCGGGATAAAAGTAACCTGTGATGTTTCCGGGATCACATTAGAAGAAAAGGGAACGGATCACTGGATGGCAACGCTTCCGAATGAAACGAAAACATATACGTTCACCGCATGTTATAATGGGAATGGCAACTATACAGGAAGTAAGGCAGATTGCAAGGTCCGTGTAACGGCGGATCATTCCCAGACCGGGGGCGGTTCTGGTGGAAGTTCCGGTGGAAGTTCCGGAGGCAGTTCAAGTGGCGGTTCCGGCGGAATATCCGGAGGCGGTTCAAGTGGAGGTTCTGGCGGCAGTTCGGGTGGAAGTTCCGGAGGCAGCTCCGGCGGAGGCTCCGGTGAAAATGTCGGTGGAAGCACGGACGGATCATCTGGCAATGTTTCACCGGATTCCGGCACATTACCGGCACCGGATCATGCAAAAGAAGAACCGGGGAATGTGACACCGCCATCCGCAGAAGACACGCCCGTTTCTGTTAAGAATCTTAATGTCAAAGCAAAAACTGCAGTTAAAAATAATACGGTCAAAGTGAAGAATATTGCAGCAGTTTTGAAAAAAGAAATTACAAAGGCAGAAAAAGAACAGGGTGGCAGGATAAAAGATCTGTCTGTTGAAATAACTTTTGATACGGGAAAAGCCAAAAATTGGAAGAATCTGCATCTTGAAATGGATAAGCAGGCGGTAAATTTACTTGTCAAAAAGAAAGTAAAAGAATTGAAGGTCAATGGTGGCAGTGTAAATCTTACCTTTGATTCGAAGGCATTAAAAGAATTAAAGAAAGAAATGAATACAGCTGTGGTTATCAAAATGAAACAGGCTGACAAGAAAAATCTTTCTGCCAGGGCAGGGAAAATTATTGGAAAACGTCCGGTTTATGATTTTTCCGTCACAGGAATCAAGAAAAAGCAGTCGTCTGTCCTGAAAAAGGGACGGATCAGGGTCGCTGTTTCCTATAATGCTTCGAAAAAGGAAAAAGACAAAAAGATTTTTGCATATAAAATTGATAAATACGGTGCAGCAGTTAAGATACCGGGATCTTATTATGATTCCGATACAAAGACCGTTAACTTTGTAAGCCGTGGGTTTTTCACAGTTGCAGTAGGCTGTGAAAAGTGAAAAGTGATGAAACATAAAAAATCATCGTTCACGTTAAAAAAACTGTAATTCATGTCGAAAAATACAAAAACCGGTTTTGATTTGGTATAATAATAGAACTCATTTTAGTAAAAATGAGTTCATACCGTGAATGATGGAGGGGATAACAATCATCGTTTTAGAAGAAATATTAATGGCAAACGGCTTGACCGTGTTAATGATGTGGTTCCTTTTGTTTTGCAGACGAAAGAACAGAGAGAGCCTTCATGTGGGAGATAAAATATATGATGGAATAGCAATCGTAAATTTAGTGGGTGCATTGTCTGAAACCATTGCTTTTCTCGTAGATGGAAAACAGTTTACTGGCAGCCGGCAGATTAATTATATCTCTAACAGCATATGCTTTATAGGGACAGTCAGTATGGGTATGCTTTGGTGTATGTACGTGGAATTGCGTATCTATCGAAATTATAAAAGAATGGTTCAAAAAGCAGGAGTGGAGATATTTCCCTGGCTGGTAGAAGTAATTATGGTTTTATGTAATCTGTTTGGAACAGGGATTATGTTTAAAATATCCGGGGAGAATGTATACCAGAGAACTGCCGGTGCGCTGGTGGGATATATTTCGCTTGTCATATATTTTGCTTACAGTATCTATCTGGTGTATCATTCCAAAAAACAAGGGGTTAACCTGAATTTTTTCCCGGTGATCTATTTCGTTGGTCCTTGTTTTGCAGGTGTAGTTATCCAGTTCCTTTTTTATGGAATTACATCATCATGGGTGCTGGTTGCGGTCGCATTGATATTTGTGCAGATGCAGTCATACGCAGAGAGTTTGTATATGGATGAGCTTTCCGGATTATACAACCGGAGATATTTTAATGCGGTGCTTGCGGAAAAGAAAATTGCAAGCCATAAATCCTTATATGGAATCATGATGGATGTAAATGATTTCAAGTGTATTAATGACAATTTAGGCCATAGTACGGGTGATAAGGCTATTTGTACGTTGGGAAATATACTCATCAGATCCATACCGGATGCTGGTATGGCAATCCGGTATGCGGGAGATGAGTTTATTGTGCTGCTGTCAGGTGTTGATACGGAGCGTGTCTTAGCGACAATGGAGGAGATTAACCATAATCTGTCCCGGTTTAATGAATCCGGGATAGAACCGTTTCGTTTAAGTGTTTCCATGGGATACACGGAATTTGGGACAGAAGATGATGCAGAAACTTTTTTAATGCATATGGATGAGAAAATGTATGAGGAAAAACGGAGATATCATATGCAAAAGAATTCAGCCGGTCTGGAAAATAAAGTATAGCATTACGCTCCTGTCATTTGCCGGATAACTGGTTGCAATGGCATCGGAAAAGAAAATATTATAATATTCAAACGAGTAGCAGACTGGTGGAAATCCGGTTTTGCTGCTCGTTTTTATATTTATGGTTACAGGCAGGGATGCTCCAGATTTCAAGACAGTAAATAACCGTGTTATGGTAAAAAATAATGGTTTTTCTCAAAAATATACAATTTAGACTTGAAAAATATAAAAATATATGCTAATTTATACAAAAAGAAATTTCGTAAAATTTCGTAATGAAGGGAGAAAAGCAAATGACAAGAAAACGTATAAGCGCATTGGGGATGGCAATGCTTATGCTTATCATGACAATCAGTACTGTAATACTTGATACAGTACCGGTCAAAGCGGATGGAGGTCCTGTGATAGAATTTCATTATCACAGGGCAGATGGTGATTATGATCCATGGTCTGTATGGATGTGGGCCGAGGGACAAGAAGGAAATGACTATCCTTTAGAGGCTAAGGATGGTGATGCAGTTGCCAGAATTGAAATTTCAGCCGGTGTGACTTCCGTAGGATTTGTTGTAAGAACACAGGATTGGGCGAAGGATTATGAAGAGGATCAGTTCATTGATATATCAGAAATGATATCAGGAACCGTGATCGTTAAAGTCGAATCAGGTGTTGAGGGGTATACAAAGGAATACGGTGATGATGCAGTAAGGGGAATAAAGCTTAATACTGCAAAGTACAATGGGGATAAGACGATCACCGTCACAATGACTGGTGATATTGAAGGAGAACTTAAAAATGCCTTTAAGGTAGAAGGTAAAGATGGGGAAATTCAGATAGCAGATGTAAAAGCGGGAGATGATTCTACCTATACACTTACTCTGAAAGAGGAACTTGACAGTTCAAAGAGTTACCAGATTACATATGATGGTACCGTAAGTGATATCAGAATGCCAATCATATATTCAACAAAAGAATTTGAAGATGAGTATACATATGATGGGGATGATCTTGGTGCTACATGGAGTAAGGACAGCACAACATTTAGGGTGTGGGCACCTACTTCTGAGAAAGTTATGCTTAATTTATACGAGACAGGAGATCCGGACGATAAAGAGCCGAAAGAAAGCATTGAGATGAATGCCGATAAGAATGGAACATGGGTTGCAAAAGTGGATGGGGACTTAAATGGAACCTACTACACATACAGTTCAACAATTGATGGTTCAACAAAAGAAGCCTGTGATCCATATGCCAGAACGACTGGTGTAAATGGACAGCGTGCCATGGTAATCAATCTTGAAGAGACAAATCCTGACGGATGGGATAAGGATACTAATCCACATGCAGGAGAGAGCATTAATGATGCGATCATCTACGAGTTACAGATGCGTGATTTATCAGCAGACAAAAGTTCCGGCATAAAAAATGTTGGTAAATTCCTTGAAATGACAGAGACAGGAACAAAGACCAAAGATGGTATTTCAACTGGAATCGATCATATTAAGGAACTTGGTGTTACTCACGTGCATTTACTTCCAATCTATGATTTTGGTTCCGTAGATGAAGGAAACGATCAGTCGAATTCATATAACTGGGGATATGACCCGGTGAACTACAATGTACCGGAGGGTTCCTATTCTACAGATCCACACAATGGGGATGTGCGTGTAAAAGAGGCAAAACAGATGATTAAGTCTATGCATGATAACGGACTTAGCGTTGTAATGGATGTGGTATACAATCATGTTATGAGTGCAGATGATTTCTGTATCAATAAACTTGTTCCGGGTTATTTTTCACGTATCAATGAAGACGGTTCGTATTCAAACGGCTCAGGATGTGGAAATGATACAGCATCCGAGAGAAACATGGTACGGAAATATATTGTGGATTCCGTATGCTACTGGGCAGATGAATATCATATGGATGGTTTTAGATTTGACCTGGTTGGACTTTTAGATACCGATACAATTAATGAGATTGTAGAGGAAGTACACAAGACACATCCGGATGTCATTTTCTATGGGGAAGGATGGACAATGGAGACCGGTGTCACAAAAGATAATGTGACATTGGCTACACAGAGAAATTCCGCTTCCACTCCGGATTTCGCATTTTTCAACGACAATATGCGTGATGGATTAAAAGGAAGCGTATTTGATACTGCAACATTCGGATTCGTATCAGGAGCAACGAATGCAGAGAAGAAAATGGCAGATTCATTCATGGCAAACGAGTCATGGTGCAAGGAGCCAAGCCAGATTATCAACTATGCATCATGCCATGACAATAACACACTTTTTGACAGAATTGCAGGTTCTAAAACAACTTCGAGTGAAGAGGACATCATAAAGATGAATAATCTTGCAGCAGCATTTTATATGACTGCAGAAGGTGTACCATTTTTGCAGGCAGGAGAGGAAATGCTTCGCACAAAGGTCAATGATGATGGAACATTCAATTCAAACTCATACAATGCAGGAGACGAAGTAAACAGCATTAAGTGGGATACATTATCCGACAAGAAATACGCAGATGTATTTGAATACTATAAGGGACTTATTAAGTTCAGAAAGGCACATCCGGCACTTCGGTTATCTACATCACAGGATGTGAAAAAATATGTAAAATCCGTAGAAGGACTTGGGGATAATATTGTAGGAATTAATATAAAGGGCGGTCAGAAAGACGAAAGTGCAAAAGAGATGTATCTTCTTTTTAATGCAAACACTGACAAGGCAAAAGTTACAATTCCGGAAGGAAAATGGAAAGTCTGCATAAACGGACAGAAAGCTGGCGTTGAGACAATCGAGACAATCAAGGGTGGCGAGTATACAATGGATGGTATCAGTGCACTTGTACTTGTAAAACAGGATGGTGTGGCCATGACGATTGTTATTGTTCTGATTGCAGCAGCGGTAGTTGTTGCGGCAGGAGTTGTTATTGTTGTAATGAAAAAGAAAAAAGCAAATAGATAATGAAGTTTATAATTAGTGTCTGCTTACTCAGCAGGCACTAATTATTTTGTATGGAATATTTGCATGGCCCCATAAGTATGCGGCAAATGCGGAGCCGTGGCTTTTCTCGACGGGCAGGAAAAATTCCGGCAGGTTGCGCACGTATTACACAATTGCTTGAGATTGGCGTGTGTTGTTGTATCCAGATGCAGGATCAGCGTTGCTGTCTTAAGCGGCCGGAGCATCTGCCCCTCGGTAAGCTGGATGCCATCCGGGGCAAGCCGCCCATAAATCTGTGGGAGCAGGTCAAGGCAATAGGTATCTCCCAGAAAAGATAATTCTGCAAGATACAGGCGGCTCTGACGTTCTACCACATGTGCAAACTCTTCATAAGCCTTTGACAAAAGCATCAGGCTGATGCAGTCCACAATGTAAGCCTCCTGGATCTGTTCATGGTTCAGATATAATTCCGACAGTTCATCCACTCCGTTTCCAAGCGTCACAAACCCATAGGCATAGTGAGGCAGGGAAACCCCGTCTAAATCCTGATCCAGAGAGTAATATGCATAGGATTCAACCAGGGGAAGAAGTGCCGTATAAATTGCCTGAATATGAGGCAGGTCATCCGGAGGGAAATGGAAACGGCTGCAAAATTCGTTCCAGTCACCGGAGGATAATCCGGGAGTAAGTTTACATTTCATGGGATGCATCCTCCTTATCGGAAGCAGTCATAACGGCTGCAATTTCCTGAAAGCGGCCCGTGACCTTATCATAGTTCTTTCGGTGATGGGGAAAGCCACAGTTTATGCAGGATTTGATACCATTTTTTAAATATTCACAGTTTCCACCACAGGATTTCCCGAGTGTATAGAGGGGACAATAACAAAACAGACAGTTAAAGTCCTCCTCCGGGATTCCTTTATGGCATGGAAAATATTCACATTTTTTATTTTGAAAAAACTTATAATATTCGCTCAAAATGGTTTCCTCCAATCAAAGCACAATCATAGCATAATTATATCGGAACAACAAGCGGATCGCAAGAAATGCGAATGACATAAAAATTGCATTTCAGTGGGAAATGATACCTTTTGCCCCTTTTATCATTACAATATTTACATCTTTTTAAGAACGCAGGTATAGTGGCTCAGGCAATTGAGGGTTTGAAGCAAAAAGTTGAAAATTAAATAAAAAATACTTGACTTAAAGTTAACTTTAAGTGGTATATTATGATAGATAAAATCGGAAGGAGAATTTATTATATGTATATCGAAAAGATTAACGGACCGGAAGATGTGAAGAAATTAAATATAGAAGAGATGACAGCTCTCGCAGAAGAAATGCGTCATGCATTATTAAAGAGGGCAAGTATTCATGGCGGGCATTTTGGCCCGAATTTTGGCATGGTAGAGGCAATCATTGCACTGCATTATGTTTTTGAGTCCCCAAAGGACAAAATGGTATTTGATGTTTCCCATCAGACCTATCCGCACAAGATGCTGACCGGTCGAAAAGATGCCTATTTATATGAAGAACATTACGACGACGTGACGGGATACAGCTGTCCACAGGAAAGTGAACATGACCATTTTACGATCGGACATACCTCTACATCCGTCAGTCTGGCATGCGGTCTGGCAAAGGCAAGGGATCTTCGTGGGGAAAGTGCAAATGTGATCGCAATTATCGGAGACGGTTCTTTAAGCGGAGGAGAAGCCTTAGAAGGAATGGATTTTGCATCAGAATTAGACAGCAACATGATCATTGTAGTAAATGACAATGATATGTCAATTGCAGAAAACCATGGAGGACTTTATTCAAATCTGAAATTACTCCGCGAGACAAACGGACAGGCAGAGTGCAATTTATTTAAAGCCATGGGACTTGATTATGTTTATGTGGATCATGGAAATGACTTAAGGGAACTGATCGGGGCTTTCAAACAGGTAAAAGACAGTAAGAAACCGGTTGTTGTCCACATTAATACATTAAAGGGAAAAGGTTATAAACCGGCAGAAGAGCATAAGGAAGAATGGCACTGGCATCTTCCATTTGATATTGAGACCGGAAAATCCCATTTTCCGGAAGTGGAAGATTATTCTTCGGTGACCTGTGAATATCTGATTGAAAAGATGAAACAGGATCCGACAGTTGTTGCAATTACATCCGGAACCCCGACGATTCTCGGATTCACGCAGGAGAAAAGGAAACAGGCCGGTCGGCAGTTTGTAGATGTGGGAATCGCGGAGGAGACAGCGGTAGCACTTGCTTCCGGAATTGCCAAAGGTGGCGGAAAGCCGGTATACGGTGTGTATTCCAGCTTTATCCAGAGGACGTATGACCAGATTTCACAGGATCTGTGTATTGACGGGAATCCGGCAACGATTGTTGTGTATACGGGATCGGTATTTGGCATGACGGATGTTACCCATCTGGGACTGCAGGATATTCCGATGCTTTCCAATATCCCGGGACTGGTTTATCTGGCACCGGCAACAAAGGAAGAATATCTGTCAATGCTTGACTGGAGTGTGGAGCAGAAGGAAATGCCGGTTGCGATCAAACTTCCGGGCGGAGACATGATTTCGGATGGCAGAGAAGTCACAAAAGACTGGAGCCAGCTCAACACCTATGAGGTAACGGAAAAGGGAAGCAAAATTGCACTGATCGGACTCGGAACATTTTATTCCCTGGCACTGCAGACCGCAGAAATGCTGGAGAAAAAAGATATTCATGCAACGGTAATCAACCCGTATTATATTACCGGACTAGATAAGGGACTGCTGGAGAAGCTGAAGGCAGACCATGACACGGTAGTTACACTGGAAGATGGCATCCTGAATGGTGGTTTCGGAGAAAAAATCGCAAGATTTTATGGAAGCAGTGATATGAAAGTCTATAATTACGGATTGAAAAAAGAATTCCTTGACCGGTATGATGTAAATGAGGTATTAAAAGAGAATCATCTGACAGCAGAGCAGATTGTAAATGACGTATTATAGAAGGCAGAAATAAACAACAAACCTTGTGAGAATCGACACAATATGGTAAAATATAACATACTAGAGCTTATTTTGCATAGTGGTTAGAATAGCGGGCTCATGGAAGGAGCGGTATCATATGAAGAATAAAGATTCGAAAGCAAGGATGCAGATGATTTTCGGGATATTTTTGTTTGCGTTTATTTTTATGGCAGAGTTGTATGCCATAGTCAATTTCCCGAAGATGTTTATTGTTCTGGCTGTTTTGGCAGCAGCAGATCTGATATGCCTGTATGTTGCAATCAGAGGCGTGATTTCAGTATATGAGACAAAATATGCCCGGAGAGAAGAACAGTATGAGAGCATTTTCAAATCCGAAAAGGCATCGTATCTTATGCTGAAAAAATATTTTGAGGAAATATCCGTCAAGCTTGCGTATATTGAAGAAGCTTCTAAGATTCCGACAGAGGAAATTGTTAATGCACAGAAGGGAATAGCGAAAGTAATTATCAAGCGGTCCCATGAGAATACCGATGCATTGATGAATTCATACGAACAGCTGATCGACCGGTTTGATACGTTCCAGAAAGGAATGGATGGGTTCGGTACAGTTGCGGGTGCTTATAAAGACGAGATTCTTTCAGCCTGTAAGGATGAAATTTCTTCGGTGCAGAAGGATGGAAAAGAACAGGGACATTCACAGGATAAAGAGATAGCCGCAAAGCTGCAGGAAATCATTATTGCAATGAAAGATATGGAGCTGCGCCTGAATCAGACCATTATGAACAGTCAGAAAGTGGTTGTTTCCCAGCCGCAGGTTTCTGTACCTGTGGCAACACCTGTAGTAGAGCCACAGCCGGCACCGCAGAATCATGTGGAAGAAACACCGGTAGAGCCGGAGATCTCACCGGAGCCGGAAGAAAGTATGGAGCCGGAGCCGGAGCCGGAGATTTCACCGGAGCCGGAAGAAAGTATGGAGCCGGAGCCTGAGATCCTGCCGGATATACCGGAAGAAGAGAGTTTTGAGCCGGAGGAAGAGCCTCCGGTCATGGCAGCGGATGAGATTATCCCGCCGGACCCGGAAGAATCCATTGAGGAAGCAGAAGAACTGGTAGAACCGGACCCGATTCCGGAGGATGCGATCGTTGAGGAAGCGAATGATGAGAACCTGCCGGAGGAAGAACTTTCGCCGATGCCGGATCTGTCCGATCCAAACCGCGCCATGAGCCCGGATGAGATAGCTGCCCTGTTTGCAAATATGGGCAATGACGACAATGCGGATAAAGCTGGGGAACCTGCCGAAGAAACGGTGGAACCGGAGGATATTCCGGAGCCGATCGAAGAGCCGGAAGCAGTAAAAGAAGCACCGCTTCAGCTGGAAGAACCGGCAGATCCCAATAAGGCATTAAGCCCGGATGAGATAGCTGCCCTGTTTGCAAGTATGGGAACCTGAAAAGAATAAAATAACAGGCAACGGACGCCATCTGTTCCACGTAAAAACGTGTGACAGATGGCGTTTTGCTATAAAAATGCCATACAATGAAAAAAAATAGTTGCATTTCTTTTCCATTGTGTTATACTTAGGTCGTTGCAATTTAATAGTTTAAAGCAGAGTAGACACATGTGCGTTAAGTGCCGGATGAACAGGGAGTTGTCACCCGGACGAAAAGAGAATCTTGCGGTACATGAGTCGCATCCCGCTGCATCCGAAGATAATATTATCTCCAGTTGTAGTACGGTGAGGTCTGCAAAGGAGGTAATTTTTTTATGAAAAAATTCGTTACTTTGTTCACCGATTCTTTCCGTGAATTAAAAGCGGTAAGAACCATCACTACCATGGCAATGCTTGCTGCAGTTGCTGTCATTCTAGGATTTTTCTCCATTGAATATGGACAGTTTATCCGTATCGGCTTTTCTGGTATTCCAAATGGTATCATTGATTATCTGTTTGGACCGGTAGTTGGAGGAATCTTTCATGGTGCGTTGGATATCATCAAGTATATGATGAAACCGACCGGACCATTTTGCCCGCAGTTGACACTGGTTGTCATTTTGGCAGGAATCCTGTATGGCTGCTTTTTTTACAAGAAAAAGCTTACCATATGGCGCGTATTGGCAGCGAAATTTGTAGTTATGCTGATCTGTAATGTGATTCTGACAACGCTTTGTCTGACCGTGTTATATGGACAGGCATTTATGGTGATTCTTCCGGCGCGTGCACTGAAGAATCTGATTATGTGGCCGATAGATTCGGTGATCTTTTTTGCAATCACAAAGGCCTTAGAACAGATTGGACTCTTTCGCATGTTCCAGAAGCCTGTACTTGCAAATTCTGCAAATATGCAGGGAAATTAGAAAATTTAATAAGTTATAGAACAAAAACCGTCCGCAGAAAGAAAATTGCGGACGGTTTTTTATAAATTTATTTACGGATCGGATGGGTGGCAATATTTTTTAAAATACGAACAGCGGTCTGCATACCTTCCACAGAGATATGTTCATATGGGCCGTGGAAACCGTAACCGCCGGTACCGAGATTTGGACACGGCAATCCCATAAAGGACAGTCTTGCGCCGTCTGTACCGCCACGGATCGGACGGGAGAGCGGTGTCAGACCTTCGGAGGCAATTGCCTGTTTTGCCAGATCCACGATTTCCATTTTATCTTCAATGACAGAGAGCATATTCTCATACGAATGTTCGATGTCGAGCGTGACGGTTTCCGGTCCATATTTCTGATTCATGGATTGTGCAACGTCACGCAGATTCTGCAGACGTTTCTCAAATGTGGTTTTATCATGGTCACGAATGATAAAGGAAAGGGTGGCGGAAGCCACATCTCCGGACATATCGGTCAGATGATAGAATCCTTCCCGGCCGCTGGTGTGCGCCGGCGTTTCCGCTTCCGGAAGCCGGGAAACAATCTCACATCCCACCAGTGCCGCATTGACCATAATGTCTTTTGCTTCGCCCGGATGGACATTTACACCTTTAATATGAAAGATGGCACTTGCGGCATTAAAGTTTTCGTAAGCCACTTCGCCTTCGTAATCACCGTCCACTGTGTATGCATAATCTGCCTGAAAGATAGCAAGGTCAAACAGATTTGCACCTGCACCGACTTCTTCGTCCGGCGTAAATCCGATCCAGACATCCCCGTGTGGTGTACCTTCTGCAATCAGTTCTTCCACGGCTGTCATGATTTCGGCAACACCTGCCTTGTCATCAGCGCCCAGAAGTGTGGTACCGTCTGTAGTGATCAGGGTTCTTCCTTTTAAAGAGGCAAGGGATGGAAAATCACTTACCTTTAAGACATCCTGACTTCCTTTTAATAAGATATCCCCGCCATCATAGTTGGGAATGATCTGTGGTTTGACATCTTTTCCGGAAAAATCCGGGGCGGTATCCATATGAGCGATAAAGCCGATGGATTTACAGTTTTCCATGCCCGGTGTGGCAGGAAGCTTGGCATATACATAGCAGTGATCGGTGAGGAGTATATTGGTAAGACCGAGAGTTTCCAGTTCCTGCTTTAAGGCTTTTGCAAGCGTGAACTCACGCTCACTGCTTGGAATGTCACTGCAGGATTCATCGGAGGTTGTCCAATAGCTGACATATTTTAGTAATCTTTCTTCTACTTTCATGTTAAATTGTTCCTTTCAAATATGCTTTTAAAAAAATTTAAAAAAAATAAAAAAAGTGCTTGCTTTTTTAATACTCCTATTATATAATAACTCTTGTCTTAAGGAAAGACACAAAACAAACAATTTAAAAATGCGCGATTAGCTCAGCTGGCAGAGCACCTGACTCTTAATCAGGG
>OIYG01001624.1_pt1 | contig 16283 bp, 9 predicted proteins | sample 1587861 | NCBI WGS metagenome assembly OIYG01 (sample SAMN03283272) | human gut metagenome | biome: human-associated habitat; material: feces | host: Homo sapiens | place: Peru | collected 2012 | reverse complement strand
GAGCTTTGTGTAAACATTGTACTCTTCTTTCACCATTGGTAAATGTTCCTTCCTGTTCACCCCAACCTGCTGCAGGTAAAACAACATCAGCACATTGTGCAGTATCAGTCATGAATAATTCCTGAACAATTAACATATCTAAATTAGCTAATGCTTCTTTAGTATGTTTAATATCTGCATCAGAAAGTACCGGATCTTCACCATGGATGTATAATACTTTTAAGTCACCGGAGTGAGCTGCATTCATCATTTCAACTAATGTTAAACCTGGCTTTGCAGGAAGGTTTGTTCCATAGTATTCGTTGAACCAGTCAGTAGTTTCTTGATCTGCTACTTTTCTGTAACCTACATAATCAGAAGGCAATGCACCCATATCACAAGCACCTTGTACGTTGTTTTGTCCCCTTAATGGGTTTACACCAGTACCTTGTCTTCCAATGTTACCGGTTAACATAGCCAAGTTAGCAGTAGACATTACATTATCTGCACCGTGAGAGTGTTCAGTAATACCTAATGAGTAAACAATAGCTGCTTTATCAGCTTTAGCATATTCAATAGCTAATTCTTCAATGGTTTCAGGTGAAATGTGAGTGATTTCAGATACAGTTTCAAGGTCGTATTTTTGTACTGTTTCTTTAAGTTCATCGAAACCTTTTGTTCTGTTTTTAATAAATTCGTCATCCTGCAAGTCATTATCAATAATAACTTTAATCATAGCATTCATTAATGCTACGTCAGTACCTGTTTTGAATTGTACATATTCATCAGCTATTTTAGCAGTTGGAGTGTATCTTGGATCTAAAACAACTAATTTAGCACCATTTTTTTGAGCTTGAATCAATTTACGGCCAAACAATGGGTGTGCTTCCATGTTGTTTGAACCAATACAGAATATGTAGTCTGCTTCTTTAATACTGTCAAATCCGTTGGTCATAGCACCTGAACCAAAGGTAGTAGCAAGCCCAGCTACAGTAGGTCCGTGACAAATACGTGCACAGTGATCAACGTTTTGAGTACCACAAGCTACCCTAGCTAATTTTTGAGTAATGTAAATGTTTTCGTTTGGTGAACGAGCACATGCATAGAATCCAACTTTATTTGGATCTTCATCAGATACTTCTTTAAGTTTATTAGCAACTAAATCTAAAGCTTCATCCCAAGAAGCTTCCCTAAATTCTCCATTCTCTTTGATTAATGGAGTTGTTAACCTATCTTCCCTATTAATAAATTCATACCCGAAGTTACCTTTTGGACATACTTTTCCTTCATTTACCGGGTGTCTTTTATATGGTTCAACACCTACAATTTTATCATCCTTTACAACGAAGTTAAGTCCACATCCAGTACCACAGTATGGACAAATTGTTGGGACATATTTTATCTCAACCATTTTATAATCTCCAAATAATTTATTTAAATAATATAAATAATAAGAAGCATGAAGCTTCTTATTTATTTTAAGTTCTACCTCTAACTTGCATCTTTAAGGTAAGTTATATAATAAATACAACCTACAAATATTGCTGCACCAATTATGTTTCCAATAGTTACTGGAATAAGATTTCCAAAGATAGTTGCCCAGTTTACACCTTCAGCACCTAAGAACATACCTAATGGAATAAAGAACATGTTTGCAACACTGTGCTCGAATCCGATGGTTACGAACGCCATAATTGGGAACCATATACCAAAGATTTTACCGATGATATCATCAGATGCTAATGCTAAGTATACAGCTAAACAAACAAGCCAGTTACAACCGATACCTCTAATGAGTGCTACATCCCATGATAATCCGACTTTTGTAACGGCAACTTTAGTAGCTCCTGCAGCAATTACCGGATCAGTAGCAATACCGCTCATATATGCTAATACATAAGCAACAAATAAAGCACCAACAAAGTTGAAAATCCAACTGATAACCCAGTTTTTACAAAGACCACCAACAGATGCTTTACCATCTAAAACACCCATAACCATGTACATTACATTACCAGTGAACAATTCAGATCCTGCAAGTACAACAAGCATCAAACCAACAGGGAACACTGCACCAAAGACAAATTTAGATAATCCGAGAGGACAACCTGCTGCAAGCATTCCTGCATTTGCAACTTCAGCTAACAATCCACCAAATGCAATATATGCACCTGCTAAGAAGGATAACAATATTACATTAAGAACATTTGCGGAACTTTTTGTTCCACCTATTGAAGACACAGTTTTTGCTGTATCTACAGGACTTTTAAAAGAACTCATCAATATCAACCTCATATTTAATTTTTCCAAAGGGAAAAAATTTATAATACATATGAAAATCTCCCTTAAATTCTAATTCATAGTATTATGACTATAAGTATGTAAATTAATATAAAAAGGATTTGTTATCTAGCTTAAAAAGTAATCTTTAAATATATCTACCGACAAAATGTATATATAATGATAAATCATGATAAACTCATTTCACATCGTGAAAAATCTATTTTTTTACAAAATTATACATTAAAATACTTATAAACATTGCATTAAATTTTATAAAAGTTATTTATTAAAAATAATGAAAAATACATCCTTTTTAGTATTTATACAAAATATAGCATAAGATTCATAAAAATATTCTAAAAAAATAAACTTCGTTATATCTAACAATTTTTGTAAAGCCTAAAATCATATGATAAACATCAAATAAATCTTTAGAAAAAATAAATTAAAAGAAAACAAAAATAAAAAATATTTATCAAACTACGACAATAAAAAACAAATATAAAAAAGAAAAATTAAAAAAAAGGTGATTTTAACCCGATACTAATACTAACTTACCAGTAGTTGGATCTTCATACACTTTACCCACTTCACTGTATCCGCTATCTTCCATACCCCCGGAATCAGTGTAATTCTGTTCAAAAGTATCAGCACTGGAAACATCCTGAGTAGCAGGTGTTTGAGATATTAATTCCGGATTTGCAGACAATGCCATAATAGCAAAAATTAAAAATCCAAGTGCCAGAACCAGCATTGCATCAGACAAGTTAGATAAACCACTCATCGGATCGTCATCTAAAGATTCACTAATTCTACGTCTTTTTCTAAGCATAATACTCACTTTTTATTTAAAGTTTCCAATTCTGCTTCAGCAATAGTTTCAAGAACTATTAAATCTGATTCATACCATTGTTTTTTAAATTTAGATACTAAATAAGCAAGTGCTCCAATAACCAGACCAGTAACAGTAGTATCAAATGCAACAGTTAATGCTTCAGCTAATGTAACAATATCACCAGAACCTAATGCTGCCAAACCAGGACCTAACGGAATTAAAGTACCTAAAAGACCTAAAATAGGACCTACTCTTACAAGAACATCTGTCTTATTAGTACTTTTAATTAATTTAGTTTCTTCTGCTGAAATCAATTCACTAGCTAATGCTTTTCTGGCTTCACATCCGATATCATGATTATTAGCTATTTTAATAAGTACATTTTTTTGAAAATCAAATAAATTGCTTTCTTCTATATGTTTTTCAATTTCGCTATGAGACTGTGAAAATGAAACATTCCTTATTAAACATTCCAATTCTTCAGAGCTGATTGGTTTTCTTGAAATACGTTCATTAATAAGCCCGCCAATACATAATATAACAACAACTAAAAAGACCACAATCAAAATCATTACCGGAGTCAGTAAGCTTTCAGACACTATATGAATAAATGAAGATAATGTTTCAGTTCCTTGAATTATCATAAATTACCTCACTATCTTTTTTTCAATTGTTTATCATTATAATACAATCCCACAATCAAAATAAAAATCATTAAAATAATAACATATACCAGCTGATAAGTAGGAGTCAAAATCAGATAAGCACTAAACATATTATAGTCCAAACCTTTGACAGACCAGTAAGTTAATCCTAAAATAAAAATTAAAATTGATTCTAAAATCATAAACTCCCCAACAATAAGGGAATACTCTCTTTTTGCATAAAACAATAATTTAGAAAGCTGATAAACTACAAACATTATTATAACTAAAAATAAAGTTAATAATAAGCTATTAAATATTGAAAATCCATCAATATGAGCATCAATACATAATATAGATATGTAAAATAACACTGCAGTTATCAAAGTAACTTCTTTTAGATTATTCTCCTTTTTTAAATAAATCCATGTTAAAACAAATAAAACAGCAGCCATTACCATAAACAGATATCCGAAATTACCTGCTAAAAAAGATAAACTATCTTTAAAATAACCTGAAATACTATTAACACCAATCACTAAAATTCCTGATAAAAGTGAAATAAGAATTGCCTTTGAATTATTAATTTTAAAATTTCCTAAAAAAAGACCCATATTCACTGCAAATAATGCAACAAATATTAATAAATATCCCTCAAACAAACTTAACATTTCAACAGCTCATTAACTCTTTATTATGAGTAATAATATTTACTACCTGAATATATAAACATATCGTTAAGTTTTTTAAAAAAAGTAAAAAGAAGAAAAATGATTATTTGCCATTTTTCTTTTCAATCATTGATTTTATATCATTTCTATAATACAACGCAATGACAGCTATTATCAGTAATATTAAAATACCTATTCCTGCAATCTTTACAACTTCTTCATCAATATCTATAACTTTTGCAACAGACTGAGATGAACTTGCAGATGTGGAAGCAGAAGCACTGTCACTAGCACTAGATTCACTTGCAGATGCAGAACTTTGAGCAGATGCTGCTGAAGCAGAATTAGCTTCAGACACACTTAAAGAACCATCATTGAATCCTCCAGAAGCAGTTGCAGAACCTTGACCTTGTTGTGTGTTAGATGAAGTTCCATTACCCTGACTGCCAGTATTTGGATTTGCTGGACTGTCTGGATTTGTAGGTTTAAAATCAGCAGGAGGAACAGGATAAGTTGGTTTAATATATTGCTCATAATCGGACAGTTTATAAGTTTCCTGACCAGATATGCCATAATAACCAAATTTTACATTACCATTTCCATTATTGACATGTATAAGACCTTTTCCATTACTGATTATTGAGTATCCCCAATTTTTTCCATCATTCAATGAAGTTTTCCACGGAATAGCAGTAGTAATTCTTTCATCTACAGATACAAGTATAGAACTTTTATCAACTTGCTTAACATTAAAACCTAATAATTTGGTTTTTATTCTACTACAGATTTTAACAAATGACTCTTTGCTTCCATCAGTAAGTACAGGACCCATTTTAAAAGCAGGATAATTATCATTTTCCCTGCCTAAAATATTAAACTCCTTATTAAGTCCAATAAAATTATATCCAACACCCATCAATCCGTCTTCACCAGATCTTACATAATTTTCACCAACATTAAGACCTACATCATTACTGTGAATTGCATTGTTGGTAATATATAACTCAGAATCTCCTTTACAGTCAATATTGATTCCCTTATAATTATTTGAAATATTATTATCCGTTATGGTTGTGTAAGGCCCTGATCCATGAAGATTTATTCCATATTCCTTGTTGTATGATATTTGATTATGTTCAACAGTTGTATATTCTACACCTTTATCAAAATAAATACCATATCCTCCTTTAGTAATACAATTAGAGTAGATAACAGTATTAGTTGAATCTTTAAGATAAATACCAAAACTATTTGAATTGGAAATTAAATTTCCAACAATATTTGCTTTATCTGTATCAATTACACTAATGCCACACTTACTATTAATTATATCATTATTAAGAATGGTAACATTATTAGTTCCCTTTAACAAAATTCCTTCAGAACCACCTTTAACAATTAAGTTATAAATAACTGTCCCTGCAGCTTTAGATGATTTAATTGTGAAAACTGGATTTTTAGAAATTCCGTTTAAAGTAGATTTAACTGAACTATAAATATTAACCGGATTTTTAGATATTGTTAATGATATATTTTCATAGTTTTTACCCGCAAAAATTATATTTTCCCCTGCATTTGCAGAATCAATGATTTTTTGAATTTCAATATTGGACAATCCTTCTGGAATAATAGTTCCTTTAACATCAGACACATAAACATAATTGTAATGAGTTAAAATTCTATCGTAAGAATCTGTAAAACTAGTAGAAATAACATATGTTCCCTGATTTAACCGTATATCCAAACTTGCAACACCATGATTATCAGTTACTTTATTGTATTTAACTCCATTAATATCAAAGATGACTGTTTTATTAAAAACTGGAGTTCCATCATCATAAATAAGTGTAGCATTATAAGATTCACCTTTAGAAAATACGGACACATCAGAAGTATTTAATTGAACATACTCTATTTCTATATTATGCAATACTTCATTTCCTGTCTGAGATGAATAAGATACATCAGCAGCAGTATTATTGACATCTTCAGCAGATACAATATTTATTGCTAAAAACAATATTAAAATTGAAATGAAAAACACTTTTTTAACTATATTTTCACCCCCTTTCAAACTACTCACCTAATTACAGAATGAAAATTGTAATTACATACTTGATTATATCGACAGGTACTATAAATAAGTATGTAATTTAATTATTACATAATATTGTAATCTAAATTTTACACCATATTATAAAAATGACATATTTTTTATTCAAAAATTAAATGAAAATCTGAAAAATTTTTATAAAATAATTAAAAAAATGAACTAATACCTATAATAAAAATAACTATTGCTGAAAGAATAAAGAAAAACTGTTATATACTAAATAAAAACATAATTAAAATTACTAATAATACCTTAATGATAGTCATTTCTTATTTTATCGTTAGATGTTATTAGCTAATTTATAACTTTATGGAGAGAAATAAAAATGAAAATTAACAATAAGATATTGGTATCCTTATTAATCGTTCTTATTGCTGCTATTTCACTTTCCGCTGTTTCAGCTGCAGAAGATGTTGATACTAATGCAGTATCTGCTCCTGCTGAACAAGTTGAAGCTTTAGAAATATCTAGCATTGATATGAGTGGTGTAATAAGTGAACCTGCTGCACCTGCTGCAAATAATACTGTTTGGAATGTAAATTCAACAGCTACTGCTGCAGATGTACAAAAAATAATTGATAATTCAAAAAGTGGAGATACAATTAACTTCACTAAAGATGCTGTTTACAACTGGCATAGTGCTAACAAATCTGAAGTGCTTAAAGCTATAACTATTCCACATGCTTTGATTATTGAAGGAAACAATGCTACTATCGACTGTGATAACGGATTTACTGCTGATAGTAAATTAACATCCATTGATGGAACAGCTTTCCAAAATATTAACTTCAATATAAATCAAAAAAATAAAATTAACGGTCGTGGAATTGAATTAATCAACATTAATAATGTTAAAATTATTAACTGTTCTTTCGAAAACGGTCATTCCGGAATATACACTGGTACCTGTTCCAATATTACAGTTATCGGATGTTCATTTATGGGAACTACTGATATAAAAACCATTGGTAAAAATAAAGAAAAAGGTACCAAAGGAATAAATATTATGGGTGGATCCAACCACATTTTAATAAACAATTACTTTGGAAAAGATTTACTTGACGGAGTATCTATTGCAAGTGGTGCTCAAAACAACTTCCAATTTATTAACAATACTTTCGTAAATAACTGGTATGGTGTATTCTACGGAGGAGGAGTAAGAGGAGTTGTTGTTGAAGGTAACACTTTCATAAACAACAAAATCTATGATTTAGGTCTTGTTAAAGCTGCTGGTGAAACTAAAATAAACAACAACACTTTCATTAGCGGATATTATTCTGTAAAAGTAGATGAAAACACAACACTCAGTGGAACTTGTACTCCTATTTACATAGAACAAGGTAACACCGCACACGGTGCTCCAAGTACCATTGAAACTATTACTATTACCAACAACATATTTGAAGCTTATAACGATACTAACCCTTACACCATCGATGCAGTCTATGTTCAAAGTAAAGGAGGTCCTTTACTCCCTATCGGAACCATAACTGTTACTAACAACACTTATGAAGAAGGAATTACTCCAGTAACTTTCATGGACAATTCATGGAAAGGTGAAAACAATACTTACATTATTGGACCTGCAACTTTAGACACTTTAGTAAAAGCACCAACTACTGCAATAACTGTTGGTGACTCAATCACTATGCAATTAGCTACTAAAAACGGTATTACTATTCCTAATGCAAAAGTTACTATTACTGCTAAAAACGGAAATATGAACAAAACTATTGAAGCTACCACTGATGCATTTGGTTTATTTACTGTTGAAGGATTAGGTAACGGAAACTGGACTTTAGATATTGCTTATGCAGGAACCACCACAAGTACCAACGGATACTTATATGGTGCATCCAAAACTACAATAAAAGCAACTGTAGCTGGTAAAACCGCTTTAACTATTAAAAATACTACCATCATTAAAGGCGGAAAACTTATTTACACCTTAACTGATGCAAATGGTAAACCTATTGAAAATGTAACTGTTACATTAAACATAAACGGAAGAGATTACACTAAAATAACTAATGAAAACGGTACTGTAAGTATGGGTATTAACCTCCAACCTAAAGATTATTTAGTTACTGCAACCTGTAAAGTTGGAAATGATACTATCACATCTAAAGATGTTATTACTGTAACCTCAAACATCATTACTAAAGATATTACATTATACTACAAAAACGGTACTTCCTTTGAAGCTACTATTTTAGATGCTAACGGAAAAGCTGTTGGAAAAGGAATAAATGTAACTTTCAACATCAACGGTGTATTCTACACCAGAACTACTGATGAAAATGGTACTGCAAAATTAGGTATTAAATTATTACCTAAAGATTACATTATTACTACCATTTACGGCGGTATCCAAATATCCAACAAAGTTACTGTACTTCCAACTTTAATAACTAGCGACTTAAACATGACTTATGGTCAAAACAAAACTTTCGTTGCAAAAACTTTAGACGGTCAAGGTAAAGCATTAGCTAACCAAAATGTAACATTCAATATAAACGGTGTATTTTACAACAAAGTCACCAATGAGACAGGTGAAGCTGCTTTAACCATTAGATTAATGGCTGGAGAATACATCATTACTTCTATATGGGATGAATACCAAGTTGGTAACAACGTAACTGTTTTAAAAGCATAATTTTACATTAAACTAGAGGTTTTATAACCTCTACCTATTTTTCTTTTTTTAAAAACATTCATTTTAATTAATTAACTACTTTTCAAAAATTATTCGAAATAAAAATATTTATACATCGAAAATAATAGGTTATCATATAAATTAATTAAAATGGAGAAATGATATGAAAATTAATAAGATAATTTTATCATTATTAATTGGATTTATTGTTGCAGTATCAATATCTAACGTGTCTGCAATAGATGAAAATGATACTTCAATAATATCTACTTCTGCAGATGAATCTGCAATAGCTAATGAAATTGTAGAACCAGTAAATAATGATATTAAAAATACAACCATTCACAATATAGACCCAAAAACAAATATCACAGAACTTAATAAATACATTAAAGAAAATGTAAGTGCTGGAGATACTCTTAATTTCACTAAAAATGGAGTTTATAACTTTACAAGTTTAGATGGAATTGTTGTAGACAAAAATATTATTGTTCAAGGAAACAATGCTACATTTTATGCTCTTCAAGGATTCCAAATATATAGTAAAACCGGAACAATTGATGGCACTCAAATATACAATTTAAATTTTATTATGACCAATGAAACTGCAAAATGGAATGGTCGTGGAATAGAAATCCGTAACGGTGCAAATATTATTGTTGAAAACTGTACTTTCCTAAATGGAAATTCTGGAGTTTATTTATCTGCAACACTTGGAAATATAACAGTCCGCAACTGTAGATTTAATGGAACAACAGACATTTCATCTATTGGAAAAAACAAAGAAACCGGAACTAAAGCTATAAACATTATGGGCGGATCAAATATTTTAGTTGAAAACAATTTCTTTGGTTCACAATGTCTTGACGGAGTATCAATAGCTTCCGGGGGTCAAAATGTAAATGTAAGAAACAATACTTTTGTAAATAACTGGTACGGAGTATTTTATGGCGGTGGAGTTGGAAATGTTAACACTACCAACAACACATTCATAGACATAATTAAAATAGCTATTGACTTTAAAAAAGCAGCAGGAACAAGTATTGTATCCGATAACATTTTTAAATTAGCTGCTAATAATATTGGTCTTTACATTGAACAGGGTAATACCGCACACGGATCACCAAGTAATATTAAAACTATTACAGTTACAAACAATAAATTTACCGCATTAGACCAAGATAATCCAATCACCCCATACACTATTCAGGCAGTTAGAATTGGCAGTGCAAATGGAGCACTACTTCCAGTAGGTACTATAACTATTGCAAATAACACTTATCAAACAGGTATTAAAGTATTGACCTTTATGGACAAATCATGGATAGAAAATGAAACCTCCGGAGATTATATTATTTTACCTGCAAGTTTAGACAGTAAATTTATTGGAGCTTCAAATAAAACTGTTGAATCTGGTTCCTATTATAGAGTGCAATTAACTGGAGAAAACGGAATTGTTTTACCTAATCAAAATGTCAAAATATCCATTATATTTGATGAAGAAGTTATAGATACAATCAATACTAAAACTAATGATTTTGGTATTATCGATATTCCGTTAAACTACGATGAAGGCAAATATACTTTAAAATTAACTTATAATGGAACCGATAAAATAATAGGCAGCTATTACTTCAACAAAGTTGATCAGGAAATTAAAAATATTATAATAAAAAGTAATGCAAAAACTACCTTAACTTTAGAAAAAGACAGCATATACTTTGGCGGAGAACTAAAATACATATTAAAAGATAAAAAAGGCAATGGCATTGCTGATGCAAATATAACAATTAACATTAATGGTAAAGATTACATCAGAACCACAGATTCTAACGGAAATGCATTTATGAAATTAAAACTCCAACCTAAAACCTACACAATTACTGCAAAATATGCTGGAGACAAAGTTAATCCAAATGCAAGTACTATTAATCAAGTTAAAGTAAATTCAATTATCTTAACACAGGATGTTGTAAAATACTTTAAAAATGGAACTCAATTTAATGCAAAATTAGTAGATAGTGATGGAAATCCAGTAGCTAATAAAATAATTAATTTCAACATTAACGGAGTATTTTACCATAAAGAAACAAACAAAAAAGGTATTGCAACATTGAATATTAATTTACGTCCTAATACATACATCATAACTTCTGAATACGATAACTGTTTTGTATCTAACAATGTTACTGTAAAAACAACATTAGTAACTAATGACTTGACCAAAGTTTATTTAGGACCTGAAAGTTTCAATGCAACTGTTCTTGATGGTCAGGGAAAAGCATTAGCAAACCAAAATGTAACATTCAATATTAATGGTGTATTCTACACTAAAACAACTAATTCAAATGGTATAGCCAGTTTATCCATCAGATTAATGGCTGGAGAATATATCATAACCTCCATTTATGACGGTTATGCAACTTCCAATAAAGTCACTGTTAAAGCTTAGAGGTATTAATACCTCCTTTTCTTATTTTTTTAATTAACTTCATATTTAAAAGACAACAATTAAATAACAATAGATATGATATTTATTATTAATCATATCGTGAAATATGAGGTAAATAATATGGATAAAAAAATAATATTAATTTTAATAAGTGTTTTCATGTTATTTGCATTTGCACAAGGCATTAGTGCTGCAGATATAGACAACAGTACTGATGCAATAAGCCAAGCAGAAACACATGAAGTACTAGGAACTAAATATGTTGTTGATGGTTCTGCAGAAAATCAAATGAACGATCCAACAATACAAACTGCAATAGATAATGCAAAAGATGGTGACACTATAGAAATTACTGGAAAAAACTATGAACACTGTCATTTTGTTGTAGATAAAAAATTAAATATCATTAGTAATGTAGGAACAACAATGTCTACATGTCCAAGTAATATTAAAGGATCAAATGGTGTTGGAATATTCTACTTTAGTCCAGAGGCATCAGGATCTGTTCTTTCAGGATTTACTTTTGTAAACAATGCTGCTAAAAACGGAGAAGTCGACCCATATGCAGTTTATATTGAAGGTGCAAAAGACATTCAAATAACCAATAATACTATAGACCAAGTATCCAACGGTCCTGGAATATACTTAAAAGATGCTTCAAATATTTTAATTAACAATAACAATATCCAATATTCCAAAAATGGGATATTAATCGAAAATAGTAATAAAATTACTATAACTGACAATAATATTGAAAATAATAAAAACTCCGGAATTTATGTTGGTGAAAATAACAAGAATATCAACATAATGAACAATAACATTGTAGGAAATAATTGGAAAGGAATTGTTGTTAATTCTGCAAACAATGTAAACATCATAAGCAATGTAATAATGGCAAACAGAGATAATTCCGTTCAGGCAAGAGCAAATAACGGAGCAGGAATATACGTCGATTGTACAGTAGACAGCTTGAAAATAAATGGTAATTACATTTTTGAAAATGGAAATTACGGAGTATTTGATACTTATAAAACTAAAAAAAGTTTTGAAGACAATTACAAAGCACAAGAAATTAACTTCAATATTTTTGTTGGTCATAAAACAAGAGGAGTATTTGCACAGCAAAATGAAGGTGGTGACACTGGAATCATTTATGTTGGAAGCAATGTATATTCATTTGAACAGCTTTGTCCAAGTACATACTATGAACCTGGAGTATTGAAAGAGGGTCAAAGAGATATGATATTTGGAGAAATGACCAAAATATCAAAAGGAGTATACAAAATAAGCCTTATTAGAAAAGATACCGGCGAAGTAGCAAAATGTTTAAGTGTTGGAAATGTAACTTTCTTCTTAAATAAAGAAGGTACTGACAGCAGCATAAAACCGGGAGACATTTACCAAATTGTACCAATAATAAACGGAACTGCTACTGTAAACTTTAAAAATGCTACATTTAAACCAAGCCAAAATGTATTGATTGCTCTTGGACCAGGATATGGTGCAATAAGCCAATCCAATAGTTCAACAAGACCATGTGCATATTATACCATACCTGATTCTGACATTCCATCAAATGACACTAAAGACAGTGATTTAATTCTTCAAAATGCAAGTATTTACTATGGTGGAAAATTAAGCTACATTTTAAAAGACAGCAATGGTGCTGCAATTGTAAATGCTACTGTTTCCATTACAGTCAATGGTAAAACCTACAATAAAAGCACTAATAAAGATGGAATTGCATCTATGAACATTAAATTAATTTCCAATAAACAGTACAACGTAACTGCAGTTTATGCTGGAGATGATGACTACAATGGAGCTGCCTTAAACAGTACAATAACCGTAATTCCAACAATTACTGCTGAAGATGTTGAAAAAATCTTTAGAAACAAAACCCAATACTATCCAAAACTCACAGACAGTAATGGAAAAGCATTAAAAGACACTAACGTAACTATGAACATAAACGGAGTATTCTACACAAAAACCACTAATGATAAAGGAATAGCTACCCAAAACATCAATCTAAACCCAGGGAAATACATAATAACAGCAATGTACAAAGACTGCTTTGTTTCAAACAACATTACCGTATTGCCTGTCTTAACTACAAGTGATTTAACAAAATACTTCGGAATTCCTGCTTCATTAAATTCAAAATTAGTTGATGGACAAGGTAATCCACTAGCTAATCAAAGTGTAACCTATAATATCAATGGAGTATTCTACAATAAAACTACTGATGCAAATGGAATAGCTAAATTAAATATTAGCTTAAATCCAGGAGAATATATTGCAACCATTACATACAAATCAGCTTTTGCAAGTGCTAAAGTTACTGTTTTAAATACCAGAACAGTTGAAGAAAATGCTACAAACAGTGAAATTCAAAATATTATAGACTCTGTTGGCAGCAAAGGCGCTGTTAAATTCTTAGGTAAAGTTTACAACAACATTTCATTAGACATTACAAAAAGCATTATTCTCACAAGTGATGTTAACACTACATTAAATGGAAAATTAAATACCTGTGTTTTAAACATTAAAGCAGATGATGTTTTGGTTAAAAACTTAAATATTAATGGAAACAATGGGTCTGGAATCATAGTCAATAATGTTAAAAATACAGTCATTGAAAATAATAACATTAACAACTTATTAAACCAAAGTAATATGGACAACTATAATTCTGGTAAAACATTACTGCCTGGAAAAGGTATTGCACTTTTAAACTCCAAAAACACTACTGTTGAAAACAATAATATTCAATATTATTACAATGGAATTTACTTAAACGGTGCCAAATACACCTCTATCCAAAAGAACACAATAACTAAAAACAACTTCGGTGTTGAATTTGACAAAGATGCTTCAAACACATTGATTAATAACAATAACATTATTGAAAATATCGGATTCAATACAATGGTGATGATTGAAGGTCCTTACGGATACGGAATAAGTATGAGGCATTCCGGAATAAATGTAACTGTAACCAACAATAGAATCAATAACAACTATATGGGAGTATTTATCGATGCTAAAAACTGTAGCGGAATTGTAATTACAGGAAATGAAATTTCAAACAGTACTATTGAAGGTTTAACTGTAAATGAAAACTACACTTATGCACCGGGAGCTGTTCTTATTGTAGAAAACAATGCTATTTACAATAATGCTAAAGGACCAAGTCAAATAATTCTTGGAGAAGTCAGTGCTAACCCTAATGGAATTTACGGACCTGGTGAATGGAACGATACATTAAAATTACAGTTAGGGCCTAACTGGTATGGAACAAACAAATACACAACCTGGGGACTAAATCAGACAGGTCCAGGAACAATTTGTCCGAGAATCCATACTACTTTAATCCCATACAACATAACCTGTATTTCTCCAGGAAAATACGAAGTAACTTTCTATAATAATAGTAGTATAGCTAGCAAACTTCCTGATTTAACAACATACTTTGTATTAAACTACAACACCGATAAAGAAAAAGTGGTAGAAGTTGTTGCACACCAAGGAAAAGCTACATTTGAGTTTTCAGCTAAAAATTACAATGAAACAAACAACATTATAGAAGGATTTTCAGTATTTGATCCAAATAGGCCAAAATCAGTAATATACACATATAATGTGCCGGAAAGTGAAATTCCAAAATAGATAGTATTTATTTACTATCTAACTTTTTTTATTTAAAAAAATAGTAAGATGCCACAAAATGTGGCTTAATTATTCATCATCTTCAATTATTTCATAGTAAGAACCTTCTGCACATGAAATACAGATAGGTTTTCCGCCTCTTACCAAATGACGTCCGTCAGTTACTTTTTCACCACAGACAGAACACCATGCAGAAGTGTGAGGTTTGCCCGGCATTTGAGATGGAGTTAATTCTACTTTAACTTTTTCTACATTAAATAATTCTTCAGGAGGAGTGACTCTGAAACGATGAATCATTTCTTCTCTTGTTTCTTTAGATTTGTTTTGTTTATTTGCATCAGCGTCAGATACCCTTAAAGCTTCACCAGTATCCATATTATAGAAAGTTACTGCAAATTTACCATAATACATTTGTTTTAATGAACGTTTACCCATGGAACATTTTGTAACAGCCTGAACTGCATCAGCCATACATCTGTCGATTTCTAAAAAGACAATTAAGTTTTTGTGTCTTTGATTTAATTCCATTCCCATTAAATCTAAACCATACATAGCTAATTTAGTTCCAATAGCTATTCCGCCACAAATTTCTCCGTGGAAATCGCCTGCTTTTGCTAACTGTTCATCATAGTCTTCTTCACTCATCATTTTTTATCACCTTATAAATCTAATTTTAAGTTTGTTTTCATAGGTACACAAACTTTTCTATTTTCATCTAATTCAATTAATTTAACATCAATAGAGTAAGCTTCTTTTAAGTTATCTTCAGTTACCACATCTTCAGGAGTTCCAAAATCAATGAATTTTTTATTTTTCATGATAGCTACTTTAGTAGAGCTTAAAAATGCATGATCCGGAAAATGTGATGACATTATAACAGACAGACCTGATTCAGCCAGCCTGTCAATGATTTCCAGAAGCTTAATCTGATTACCAAAATCCAAATGAGATGTCGGTTCATCCAATATTAAAATA
>OIYG01001623.1_pt1 | contig 16295 bp, 16 predicted proteins | sample 1587861 | NCBI WGS metagenome assembly OIYG01 (sample SAMN03283272) | human gut metagenome | biome: human-associated habitat; material: feces | host: Homo sapiens | place: Peru | collected 2012 | reverse complement strand
CCAGTGACCTCGGTCACTGGTTCGCAATGACAGCGTTTCTTAACAGCCCCTTTTCAACTTTTTTTGTACATTTTTTCTTAGCCGTCTCTTGCGAAGCCGCTTCGCCTATGATATAATCCACACAAAGACCCGCCGAGACGGGGCTTTTTTACCGAAACGGAGGTTTATGCTGTGGAGTATCTGGGTGTTTCTATAGACCTGAAGCATATGCCCAAGCTGGACCCGGGGTTTATTCCCTTCGGCGTCTGGCGGGAGGCCTATTTGAAGGGAGCGGCGATCCCCATTGCCATTGCGGTGGAGCGCAACGACGGGAAAATCACGGTTTGGCGGACCCGGATCCATGGCACCGAGGCCTTTGCCCGGGCGGACTGCCGGTATGTGGAGCGGATGGTGAAGTTCCTGCTCTGGTCTGTGGGCGGGTTCCGGATCTATCTCTGCGGCTGCTCCGAGATCGCGAGGCGGCTGCGGGAGGACTATGCCCCCAACGGAAACCGGGCCTTTGACGCGGACTTTTTCCGGAAGGTCTATGAGCGGGAGCTGGAAATTCTGGACAGGCCCCTGGAGGATTGCCCCCAGTCCAACGAGGCCCCCCGGCCTCTGGGAGGCCACCTGGATGGCTGCCGCATCGGCTTTGACGCCGGAGGGTCTGACCGGAAGGTGTCCGCCGTGATGGATGGGGAATGCGTCTATACCGAGGAGGTTGTCTGGTTCCCCAAGCTCCAGGAGGATCCTCAGTACCAGTACCGGCATATTGTAAAGGCGCTGCGCACCGCCGCGTCAAAGCTGCCTCGGGTGGATGCCATCGGCGTGTCCTCCGCCGGGGTCTTCGTCGGCAACGCGCCTATGGTGTCCAGCATCTTCTATAAGGTTCCCCGGAGCCGCTGGGAGGAGGTCAAGACCTGCTTCGACCGGGCCGCTGCCGCAATCGGCGATGTGCCCATCGTGGTTGCCAACGATGGCGACGTGTCCGCCCTGGCCGGTGCCATGGGTCTGAACACCGGCAACATCATGGGCCTGGCCATGGGCACCTCCGAGGCCGTGGGCTACGTGGACGCGGACAAGAACGTTCTGGGCTGGATCACCGAGCTGGCCTTCGCCCCCGTGGACCTGAACGAGGACGCCATGCAGGACGAGTGGTCCACCGACTTTGGCGTGGGCTGCAAGTACTTCTCCCAGGATGCCGTGATCAAGCTGGCCCCCAGGGCCGGTATTGAGCTGGACCCCGCCCTGAGCCCCGCCGAGAAGCTGAAGGTTGTTCAGGCCCTCATGGCCGAGGACGACCCCAGAGCCGCCAAAATTTACCACGACATCGGTGTCTATCTTGCCAACGCCGTGGTTCTGTACTCCCACTTCTACGACATTGAGCACCTGATGCTCATGGGCCGCGTCATGTCCGGCAAGGGCGGCGACATCATCCTGGATGTCTGCCAGAAGGTCCTGGCCGATGAGCATCCCGAGCTTGCCAAGCACTGTGAGGTCATGCTCCCCGACGAGAAGACCCGCCGCGTCGGCCAGTCCGTGGCCGCCGCCAGCCTGCCCGAGATCAAAAAGTAAACAGCACAAAAGGGCATGCCGTTTCCCTGCGGCATGCCCTTTTTATATTATACGAAATTCACTGGACGTTAATGAAAAAATATGCTATAGTGATACTGTAAGTAAGGAGGGGATATTGTGCCAACAGAACTCCAATCCATTGCTCTCGGCCTTCCGGAAGAATTTGTTCGCAAAAACGCGAAGTACGTAAAACTTCTTCGGGGATTTCGGTTGCTGGATGATGACTTTATGAGCAAGGTCTTTGAAGATACAGCCTGCGCGCAGCTTCTCCTGAACATTATTTTGGAGCGTGATGACCTGACAGTCCGAGAGGTACACGGTCAATACACCATCAAAAACCTACAAGGGCGTTCCGTTCGGCTGGATATTCTTGCGATTGACCAATACGGAAAGCGCTACAATATTGAAATCCAACGTCGGGACGAGGGAGCGGATGCCCATCGGGCGCGTTACAACAGCAGCCTTTTGGATGCCAATTTGACGGAACCAGGGGATTGCTACACCGCTCTCGGGGAAACCTACGTGATCTTCATCACCGAGCGGGACGTACTAAAAGCGGGGCTTCCCATTTATCACATTGACCGAATTGTGCAGGAGACCGGCACCGCGTTTGGTGATGGGTCCCACATTATTTATGTCAATGCCCAACACAAAAACGATACGCCTTTGGGAAAGCTGATGCACGATTTTTCCTGTACCAGTGCCGAAGAGATGAATTATCCCGTTTTGGCGGAGCGTGTACGATATTTCAAAGAGGACGTGAAAGGAGCGACAGCGATGTGCAGAGAAGTGGAAAAGCTTGTTATGGAAGAAAAGCGGCAAAGCCTCATGGAAGGCCGGGAGGAAGGGATGCTTTCCGCGATCCGTGCTGTCATGGAGGAGCTTTCCGTTTCCCTGGATGACGCCATGCGCATTTTAAAGATTCCGGAAGCGGAGAAGGATACCTACCGTGGGCTTCTAAACCGGTAACGATACCCGGAATCGAGCCAAAACAATACCCGCAAATAAAAACTGTCATTGCCACACCAGTCTGATAGCTGGTTCGCAATGACAGTTTTCTTTTGGGTGGTTTCACCCATGGGAAGCTATTTTACAACAGCGCCTGATTTTCAGTCGGGCCGCCGGTTTTTTTCAGCGAGCCAGGCAAGCGCCTCCTGGATTCTGGCGTCCCAAAACACCCAATTGTGGATGCCCGGCCCCTCCCGGTAGGTGAAGGTATAGGGAAGGGTTTCCATCCGTTTGCGGAATGTCTGGGCAGGCTCGTACAGGAAGTCCTCCGTGCCGATGGCCAGAAAAATATCCGGTTTTTCCGGGTCCCCGGCATGGGTGTCAATCAGGTCTATGGGATTTTCCTCCGGTGGAATCGGGGCCCCCTCCCCCAGGATGGCGTCGTACAGCCTGGGATGGTTCTCCAGATAGCGCAAATCCGTCACCGGGGACAGGGCGACGCAGGCGCTGTAAGCGCCGGTTTCCCGCAGTGCGATTTTCAGCGCTCCATAGCCGCCCATAGAAAGGCCGCCAATCAGGCTGTCCTCCCGCCTGCCGGATACCCCAAAGAACTCCCGGGCAATTTCCGGCAGTTCCTTGGCAATATGGGTGTAGTAGTCCCCGCCGTGCTTCATATTCGTATAGAAGCTGGAATCCCCTTCCGGCATAATCACCGTCAGCCCATATTCCTCCGCGTAGCGCTCAATGGAGGTACGGCGCATCCAGATGGTGTGGTCATCGCTCAGGCCATGCAGCAAATACAGGCATTTCCCCTCCAGCGCCTTGCCGCGCTGGGTGCCAATCTCCCCCTGGCGGCTGCGCTGAGGCACAATGGCATAGAGTTCCCGCTGCATTCCCAGAACCTCGCTGTAATATCGAAGCGTGATAAACGCCATTAAAGCCCCTCTTTCTTGGAAGGCCCCGCCTTCCGGTTCTGATTATACGTGGAACTTAAAGCAGCACTTGCGCACGTGGCAGCTCTCCCCGTCCGCCACCTTGACCATGTGGATATCCTCCGGGTAGACAATCAGAGCGTCCTCTGGGGTCATGTGGAACCAGGTCCGCACCGGGCCCGCAAAGCCCACGAAGTCCTCCTCCGGCTTTGCGGCGGTTTTTTCCAGGCTCTCCACATCGGAAACGCCGATTCTCTCGGAGCCCTCCAGAAGAACATGCAGGTCGCCATAGGCCAGGTGTCCCTCCCACATGGCTTTTGCCTCGGGGAGGGTATCGTAGTCAAAGCGGTTGACAAAGGCCTTATCGCCGTCAATCTCGTTTCTGCCCATGGGCAGCTTTTCCAGGTCCAGTTCCAGCGCCGCGTGAATGGCCGCGTCCAGTGCGGGGCTCTGCCCCAGATAGCGGTACAGATTTTTCTTTTTCGTATAGATCATACTTTTCTCCTTTACAGCGGTACGCTGGGGCAGCCGAGAAAACGGCCGTCCCAGCGGAATGATTTACTTTGCCTGAATGCGCTTTACCAGGTCCAGTCCCAGGCCGTCGGTTTCGTCAATCCGAATCAGCTCCTCCACAAGGGCCTTCTCCTGCTCGGGGGTGAAGTTTGTGAAGGGACGGCGGGCGTAGCCCGCGGGAATTCCGGCGGCACGGAGCCACAGCTTGATGCAGGCCATCATGCTGCCGCTGTGGATGCCGGCCATAATCACGTGGACCGCCTTGCATTGCAGCGCCGCCGCGGCGGGAATATCGGAGGCCTTCACGGCGTCCCAAATCCGCAGGTACAGGTCCGGGATGCAGTTATAGAAGGAGCCGATGATGCCGTCCACGCCCAGGGCGATGTTGGAAGAGCCCAGCTCGTCGCAGCCGCCGTAGATCTGGAAGCCCTCTTTGCAGCTTTCCCGAATCTGCGCCGTCTCGTACAGGGCGGTGCCGGTGTACTTGACGCCCTTGACATTTTCAATCTGGCTGAGCTTTACAATGGTCTCCACGGACATCATCCCCGCCAAGGGAATGTTGTAGACAATCATAGGAAGGCTGGTGGACTGGGCGATATCCCGGTAGTAGCCGATAATCTGCTCCTCGTTAAACTTGAAATAGAAGGGGGGCACGCTGGAAACGCCGGCCGCACCGTGCTCTTCCGCGTGCTTGGCAAGCTCAATGGAGGTCCTCGTGGACATAGCGCCTACGTGCACCACCACAGGCACCTTGTCCCCTACCTCGTCCATGACGATTTCCACCTGGCGCTTGCGCTCCTCCGGCGTCATCAGGAAGGCCTCGCCGGTGGAGCCGGTCAGGTAGAGGCCGCCGATGGGATAGGACAGCAGGTGCCGGATAAAAGCACGGGTGCCGGCCTCGTCCAGGTTCTCGTTCTTGTCAAACACGGAGATGACCGCCGGAATGACCCCTTTAAAATCTGTAATTTTGTTGCTCATTTGCTGTTACTCCTCTTGTTTCTTTGCCAATTTGTCCGCGTACATTTCTTTTACTTTATGGCAAGCGGCGAAGTGACTAACTCCGTCGATGACATACTCTTCCAGCTTCGGCCGCTCCTGTCTGCATTTCTCGGTACACTGGGGGCACCGGGGATGGAAGGTACAGCCGGAGGGGGGATTGGCCGGGCTGGGCACATCGCCCTGCAGGGGAATCCGCTTCTTTTTGTGGGTCACATCCGCCACGGGGATGGCGCTGAGCAGTGCCTGGGTGTAGGGATGCAGCGTGTTTTTGAACAGCTCCTCAGAGGTGGTCAGCTCCACCACCCGGCCCAGGTACATAACCGCGATCCGGTCCGCCAGGTATTCCACCACGGAAAGGTCGTGGGTGATGAAGATATAGGTGAGCTTATACTCTTCCTTCAGCTGATTCAAAAGCTTCAAAACCTGGGCCTGAATGGACACATCCAGGGCCGAAACCGCCTCGTCGCAGATAATCAGCTCGGGATTGACAGACAGGGCCCGGGCGATGCCGATTCTCTGCCGCTGGCCGCCGGAAAACTCGTTGGGATACCGGGCCATATAGTCCCTGGGCAGGTTGACCGCCTCCAGCAAATCCCCGATTTTCTTGACACGGTCCTCCTTGTTCTTCATGCCGAATTTGATCAGCGGGTCCTCCAGGGAGCCGAAAATGGTAAAGGAGGGGTTCAAAGAGGAGTAGGGGTCCTGGAAGACAATCTGGATTTTCTGGCGGGCGTTGTCCAGCTCCTTGCGGGTGAGCTTGCGCAAATCTTTATAGCCATCCTCGAACTTGTATTCCATGCTGCCCTCCGTAACCGGAACAAGCTGCAAAATGGATTTGCCCAGGGTGGTCTTTCCGCAGCCGGACTCGCCTACAAGGCCCAGAGTCTCGCCCCGGTAGACATCCAGGTTGATGTCATCCACCGCCTTGACGTAGCCAACCGTCCGCTTCATCAGGCCTTTTTTAATGGGGAAGTAGGTTTTGGCACCGCGAACCTTCAGAAGGATCTCCTTTTTTTCTTCATTTTCCACTTGCCATTACCTCCTTATAGTTAAAGCACCGGGTATAATGCCCCTCCCTGACCCACTGCTCCGGAGGCATCTCCGTCTCGCAGCGGGGGCAGGCGTAGTCGCACCGGGGGCAGAACTGGCAGCCCTTGGGGCGGTTGAAGGGGTCCGGCGTGGAGCCTCGGATGGGCTCCAGCTTCTGATTTTTGCCCTTGCCCAGAATGGGAATGGACTTGAGAAGCGCCTTGGTATAGGGGTGGGTCGGGTTGGTGAAGATGTCCTCCGCCTTGCCGTATTCCACAATGTTGCCCATGTACATGACCGCCACCTCGTCCGCCATCTCGGCGACAACGCCCATATTGTGGGTAATCATCATAATGGCGGTGCCGTGCTTCTCCTTAAGCTCGTTCATCAGGTCAAAAATCTGGGCGCTGATGGTCACGTCCAGGGCCGTTGTGGGCTCGTCCGCCAGCAGGATCTTGGGCTCGCAGGACATGCCCATGGCGATCATAGACCGCTGGCGCATACCGCCGGAGAACTGGTGGGGATACTCGCCGTAGCGGATTTCCGGGGCGGGAATGCCCATATCCGCCAGGTCCTCAATGGCCTCCTTCTTGTACTGGGCCTTGGTCAGGCCCTTTTTATGCTCCCGGAGCATCTCTTCAATCTGGTAGCCCACGGTAAAGACCGGGTTCAGCGCCGTCATAGGGTCCTGGAAAATGATCGCGATATCCTGGCCCCGAAGAGAACGCATTTCCTTTCCGTTCTTTTCCAGCCGGTCAAGTCTTACCTCGCTGCCATCCTCCTTGTAATAGGTGATGGAGCCGGACTCAATCCGGGAAAGCTCCGGCAGCAGCCGCAGAATGGAGTTGGCCGTCACGGACTTTCCGCAGCCGGACTCGCCCACCACACACAGGGTTCTGCCCCGGCGGATATCAAAGCTGACACCCCGCAGGACCTTGTTGCAGCGCTGGTTGGTATAAAAATTTACATGCAGGTCCTTCACCCGAAGGACAACGTCGTCTTTTTTCTCGTTTTCCATAGCTTCCACCTCTTATCCGATCTGATTGGGATCGCTGGCATCCCGCAGGCCGTCGCCAATGAAGTTGATGGACAGCACAAACAGGATCAGCATAATAGAGCAGGGCAGCCACATCCACCAATAGCCCAGCCAGTCGAAACGAATGGTGCCGGAATTGGTAATGACGTTGATGATATTGCCCCAAGTGGCAATCTCCTGGGGAACGCCGTAGCCCAGGACGGACAGGGAGGCCTCCTGGAGGATGAACATCGCCGTAGAAAGGGTAATGTTGACAACGACGGGGCCCAGGGTATTGGGCAGCAGATGCTTAAAGGCAATTTTCGCGTCGGAAATGCCGAAGGCACGCAGGGCCTGGACGAACTCCTCCTCCTTCAGGGAGAGGACCTTGCTTCGGGCCATACGGTACATGCTGGGCCAGCCCGTAAGGATAAAGATAATAATCAGGTTTTCCAGGCTCTGGCCTACCAGCGCCACCATGATGATAATCAGAACCATCTGGGGGAAGGACAGGAAGATATCCGCGACCTTCATCAGAATATTGTCCAGCCATCCGCCCTTGTAGCCTACGAACATGCCCAGGGTCACACCCAGAAGCGCGGCGCCCAGGGCGCTGCCCAGGCCGACGATGATACTGATCCGTCCGCCGTAGAGCATTCTGGACCAGATATCCCGGCCCATCTGATCTGTGCCGAAGATATGCCCCCAGGAGGGAGGCGACATCTTTTCCCGCAGCGCGAAGGCCGTGGGCGAATACTTGGTAAACAGGGGCGCTCCAAAGCACAGCAGGCAAATCAGGAAGAACAGCACGATGCCCAGTACCGCCAGCTTATTGGCGCTGAGTTTGCGCAGGGCTCGGTTGGAGAGCTTGGTGGTGAGCTTTCCGCTCTCCTCCATATCCCGGATTTTATCCATCTGACGGTCCAAAGCCGTCCGTTTTACTTTTGTATTTGTCATGACAGTTTCACCCTCGGATCCAGCGCAGCCGTCAGAATATCCACCAGCAGGGAGGACAGCAGCACGAGTAAGACCATAAACAGGCCGACAGACATAATAATGGGGGTATTCTGGGTTTTCACCGCGTCGGTGAACCATCTGCCCACGCCGGGCCACTGGAAAATATTCTCAATGACGATGGAACCGCTGATCAGCGTGGGAAGCCGGAAGCCAATCAGGACCATAACCGGCGTACAGGCCACCCGGAAGCCATGGAGCATATTGACCTTCCACTCTGGCAGGCCCTTGGCCCGGGCGGTCTTCATATAATCCCGGTTCATGGAATCCAGCATACTCGACCGGGAGTAGCGCATGACACCGGCGGTCTGGGCGATGCCCAGGACAAAGGCGGGCAGAAACAGATGGTGCAGCTCGCTAAGCAACGTCCCACCGCCTCTCTGGCCCACGGGGAACCATTTCAGATTCAGGCTGAAGAGAATAATACAGAAAACACCGAACAGGAACTGGGGGATGGCGACACCAATCATGCCCGCCACCGTCAGTACATTATCCGCGACGCGCCCTTTTTTCAGCGCCGAGATCACGCCCAGCAAAATGCCCAGCACCGTGGAGATAATCAAAGCCGCCAAAGACAGCTCAATGGTCGCGGGAAGCTTCTGCATCATCAGTTCGCTGACGGGCATGTTGTTTTGCAGCGAATAGCCTAAGTCTCCCGTACAAACACCTTTTAGCCAATTGAAATACCGAACAATCATCGGACCGTCCAGACCCTTGGCAACCCGGAAGGCCTGAACCTCCTCCGGCGTCATTTCCGCCAGCTGATCCATGGGAATCAAAAAGTCGATGACATCCCCGGGCATCAGCTCGACGCCCAAATAAATCAAAAAGGTAATGATCAGCAGCATGGGGATCATTCCCAATAGTTTTCTAAGCGTAAAATTCAGCATAGAATTACCCCTTCTTCGTTATTTCTCCGGCTGCATGGGCAGCACAGCCGGCTTCGGCAAGCGCCGGATAGCAGTCGGGGGCCGGCTTACGCCAGCCCCCGGGTTCTTTTTTGGATTACTTCGCGGTTCTCTCAAACATGTTGATGAAGATGTATCTGGGGAAGGTAACGTTGACAGTCTCAACGTTGAAGCCGTCCATACCCTTCAGCTGCTGAACCTGAGAGGAGTCCTTGCAGAAGGCGTAGTCAATCTTGTCGGCCATGGCGTTGGTAATCAGGTTCTCGTCACCGGCATCGGTGGAGGGGTACATGTAAATCTTCTCGATATTGCCGGTACCGGGGACGAAGTAGTCCTCGTTGCGGGTCAGTATGGTGTACTCGCCCAGCTTCACAGTATCCACCTTGAACGGGCCGGTGCCGATGGGCTTCTGCCAGAAGGTATCGGCGGCGAAGTTCTCAGGGGTAACATTCTCCAGGCAGTGCTTGGGCAGCACGGGCCACTGGGAGAACACGGTCAGCGCGTTGGGCTGGGGGTTGCCAAACTGGAAGGTAACGGTGTTGCCGTCCACGGTCACGTCCTGGATGTCGTTCATAACGTCGGACATGACGGCGTTTGCGCCGGGTACGGTGGGATAATACTGGAAGGTCCAGGCCACGTCATCGGCGGTGAAGTCCTCGCCGTCGTGCCACTTCACGCCCTCACGGATGGTGAAGGAGATGGTCTTGCCGTCGCTGGAGACTTCGTACGTTTCGGCCAGGGAGCCGTCGGTGGGGGTCAGGCTGGTGTCGGCGCTCAGCAGGCGGTCGAACACGATCTCCTGATGCCAGAACAGGCCGGGGTTGGTCGCGGTATGCTCCAGGGCGTTGACGGCACCGGTGTTGGTGTACATGGTCTTATCGGCTCTGTCGATGGTCCAGTCCAAAATATTCTTGGTGTAGGAGAACTGGTCGTTGCCAACGGGGTTGCCGGCCATATCCAGGTGCTTGGAGGTCACAACCCAGGAAGGGATGTAGAACAGGGGGATGACTTCCACTTCCTTGTTCTCATACAGCTGGATGGCATCATAAGCGGCCTTCTGGTCGTCGGGGGTAACGGCACTCTTGGCGGTCTCAATCAGGGTATCCAGCTCCTCGTCAGGAAGCACGGTGGAGTTGTTGGGAGCGGTGCTGTGGTGACGGTTGTACAACTCGCCCAGGGTCAGGGCGTTGGTGCCGGCGAAGCACAGATCCCAGTCAACCGCGGAGGTCTTGCCGTCGGGAGAGGGGGTCCACAGCTGAACGGTCAGGTTGTCGGTCAGCAGCTGGAACTCCATCTTGACACCGACCTCAGCCCAGTAGCCCTGGATGGCGGTGATGGTATCCAGCAGGTTACCGGTGTAGTAAACAGCCTTCAGGGTGTAGTTGCTGTCCCAGCCGGCCTCGTCAAGCAGCTGCTTGGCAAGCTCGGGGTTGTAGGTGTACTCGGTCAGGCCGTCTGCCTGCCAGTAGCCATCAGGCACCAGAGACTTATGGGCGGCAACCACATTGTTCTCCCACAGGCCCTCTACGATGGCATCCATGTCAATGGCGTACCACAGAGCCTGGCGGACGCGAACGTCCTGCAGGGGGTTCGTATAGGTGGTGCCGGCTTCCGTTGCGGCAGCGGTATCACCGGTGCTGGATGCGGCGGCAGTGGTCGCCGTGGTGGCTGCGGTGCTTCCGGAGCTGCCGCAGGCGGCCAGGGTCAGAAGCATGCACACTGCCAGCAGCAGCGTAACAATCTTTCTCATTTTTGTTCCTCCTGTTGAAAAAATTGAAGTCAGGAAACCTAGGGCAGGGTCCTGTCGGGTTCCCTTTCCTGGCATCATTTTAGTAAGAAACGGATAGGATGTCAACATGAAACTCGTTTTCACATGTTCCAATTTATCTCCCTGTTTTTTGTGCAAAATTAACATTTTTCTCCTTTTGTGGTTTCAGATTCCCAGGTTCTTATGGATTCCGTCCCTAATTTTGAAAACTTTTTCGTGATTTCCGCATAATCCGGAAAAAACGCCCCCGCAGACATGCCTTGGGACTTTGGCCTTTCCATAATGTTTCTGCAAAGGGCAAATGTTCACGGAGCGGAAATAGTTGAAAAAAGAGAATTCTGTCAGATTTTTCCGAAATCCGGGATTTTCAAAAAAGTTGGCGAATGTGTACGAAAAGAGGATATGGAGATTGTTCATATTGCAAGAATAATTGACTTGATGTTGGATAAAAATTTCTTTTTTGTCAACTGACTTGACAAATTCAAGGAGAGATGCTACAGTATCATTAGATTATTTTGGAAAAGGAGAAGCTGTCTATGAAGCGTTCCGAAATCAACAAGGCTCTGCGTGAGCTGGAGGCCATGTGCGAAAAGTATCGCTGCTACCTGCCCCCCTTCTGCAATTTCACCCCGGAGCAGTGGCAGACCAAGGGGCACGAGTACGATGAGGTGCGGGAGTGCTGCCTGGGCTGGGACATCACCGACTACGGTCAGGGCCGGTTTGATGAGCTGGGCTTCTCCCTGATCACCATCCGCAACGGCAGCCAGACCATGCACGACAAATATCCCAAGGTCTATGCCGAAAAGCTGCTGTTTTTGAAGGAGGGCCAGTACTCCCCCAACCATTTCCACTGGTACAAAACCGAAGATATCATCAACCGAGGCGGCGGAAATGTTTTGATTCGGGTGTACAATTCCACCCCCGACGAGGAAATTGACTATGTTTCCGATGTCACCGTCCACACCGACGGCCGGACCTACACCGTCCCCGCCGGAGCCCAGATTCGCCTGACCCCCGGCGAGAGCATCTTCATCACCCAGCGGCTTTACCACGATTTTGAGGTAGAGCCCGGAACGGGCGACGTGCTGTTGGGCGAGGTCAGCCAGTGCAACGACGACAGCATTGACAACCGCTTCAATCCCCCCATGGGCCGCTTCCCCGCCATTGAGGAGGACGAGCCCCCCTACCGGCTGCTCTGCACCGAGTATCCGGCCGCCAAGGACTGACAGGAGGACTTCCCATGACCGATGTTGTAGCGCTGGGCGAACTGCTCATTGATTTCGCGGCCAAATCCACGGACGCCGCCGGTTACCCCACCATGGCCGCCAACCCCGGCGGCGCGCCGGGAAACTTCTTAGCCGCCCTGAACGCCTACGGGAAAAAGACCGCCTTTCTGGGCAAGGTGGGGCAGGACGCCTTTGGCCGCCTGCTGCTATCCACCCTGGAGCAGGCCGGAATCGAAACCAAGGGCATTGTTACGGACAGCAGCGTATTCACCACCCTGGCTTTCGTGACCTTTGACGAGCACGGGGACCGCTCCTTCTCCTTCGCCCGGAAGCCCGGCGCGGATACCCAGCTGCGGTGGGAAGAGATGGATACCCGGCTCATTGACGATGCCAAGGTCTTCCATTTTGGCACGCTGAGCCTGACGGACGAGCCCGCCCGGACCGCCACCCAAAAGGCGGTGGCCTACGCGAAATCCAAAGGAAAGCTCGTCAGCTGTGACCCCAACCTGCGTCTGCCCCTGTGGCCCAGCGAGGATGCCGCCAAGGAGCAGATCCTCTGGAGCCTGCGGCAGGCGGATGTGGTTAAAATCAGCGACAACGAGGTGGAATTCCTCTGGGGCTGCACCCCGGAGGCGGGTGCCGAAAAGCTCTTGGAGGAATTCGGCGTGTCCTTGGCCATGGTCACCCTGGGGCCGGATGGCTGTCTTTTAAAGACAAAAAGCGCCGCCTACCGTGCCCGCTGCCCCAAGGTCCACCCCATTGACACCACCGGTGCCGGAGACATCTTCGGCGGCAGCGCCATGGCACGGCTTTTGGAGCTGGCCAAGCCCATCGACGCCCTGAAGCCGGAGGACCTTGCCTACATCGGGACCTTTGCCGCCACCGCCGCCAGCCTGTCCACCGAGCATTCCGGCGGCATTCCCAGCATTCCCAATAAGGATGCTGTTCTGGAGGCCATGGGCTAACATGGCACAAAAGGCGCGAAACGCGGGCTATACGAAGGAATATAACCAGAAGGCGGTTCTGCGCATCCTGCGCCGTCAGCCCATGAGCCGGGCCGAGCTGGCCCGGGCCACCGGCCTGACCCGGGCGGCCACCTCCCTGATTGCGGAGGAGCTTCTGGGTGCCGGCATTCTGACGGAGCTGGCCCCCCAATCCGTGGGCCGGGGCCGCTGCGCAACCCCCCTGGCCCTGCGGAAGGATTCCTACTATGCCCTTGCCGTGGATTTGGCCCGGAAGGGCTGTACCGTGGGCCTGTGCGACATTGCCGGGAACCTGCTGCAATGCAGGTCTGTTCCGGACAGGGAAGCCATGCTTGATGCCATCGCCGCGGAGCTCCAGGCCCTTGCCGCCGGGATTGACCGGGAGAAGCTTCTGGGCATCGGCATCAGTGCCCCGGGCCCTGTGGACAGCGTCAATGGCCGGATTCTGAACCCGCCAAAATTTGAGCGCTGGCACGGTGTGGAGATTGGCAAGCGCCTGTCCGATGCCCTGGGCCTCCCCGCCTGCTTAAAGCACGATGTCAGCGCCATGGCCCTGCACCAGCTGGAAGCCGGGGAAAGCCGAAATTTTCTGCTGCTGTTTATTGACATCGGCATCGGTGCCGCCATTGTGTCCAACGGGAAGCTCCTGGGCGGTTCCAGAGGCTTTACCGGTGAGCTGGGCCACACCACCATTCGCTTCGATGGTCGGCAGTGCGCCTGCGGCAGCCGTGGCTGCCTGGAGACCTACGCCTCCATCCCCGCTCTGCTGGAGGACACGCCCTATCAAAGCTGGGCCGATTTCATCGACCATACAGGAACGGACCCCAGCGCCCGGAATCGGCTGGCCCGGGAGGCACGGTATTTATCCGCCGGACTGGTGAACCTGCTGAACCTGGTTCCTCTGGACAGCATCTATCTGGCGGGGGACATCTGCTACCGCTGCCAGCCCCTTATCCGGCAGCTCCACCGGGAGATCAACGCCAAGGCTCTGTATCGGAAGGAAATGAACCTGCAGATTGCCCCCGTGGCTCAGAGCCCGAATTTTGGGGTTCTGGCCGCCGCCGAGGTGGTTTTTTCCCGATTCCTCACAGTATAACGTAAAAATCCCCACAGCGTTCCAAAACGCCGCGGGGATTTTTCACATTCTCACAGGCCCAGAATGGTCTTTGCAAACAGGAAATACACAAGCAGGGACAACGCGTCCACAATGGTGGTGATGAAGGGGCTGGCCATCACCGCCGGGTCGAAGCCCAGCTTCTTGGCAAGCAGGGGCAGGGTGCAGCCCACGATTTTGGCGATGACCACGGTCACACCCAAAGCCAGGCAGATCACCAGGTCCACAGGCAGGCTGATGCTGTTGTTGTGCATCAAAAGCCTGTCAATCAGCAGGACCTTGACAAAGCACAGGGCCGCCAGGGTGATGCCGCAGAGCACGGCGGTGCGGATTTCCTTCCACAGCACCGTGAACACATCGGAAAGCTCCAGCTCGTCCAGACTCAGGGCACGGATGACCGTGACGGAGGACTGGGAGCCGCAGTTACCGCCGGTGTCCATCAGCATGGGGATAAAGGCGGTCAGGGCGGGCAGCAGCGCCAGGGCGCTTTCGAACGAGGAGATGATCATCCCCGTAAAGGTGGCTGATACCATCAGGAGCATCAGCCAGGGAATCCGGTGCTTGTATAGGTCAAAGGGTGAGCTCTTCAAATAGCTCTTTTCGGAAGGGGTCATAGCGGCCATGATTTCCATGTCCTCCGTGGCCTCTTCTTCCATAACGTCCATGGCATCGTCGAAGGTGACGATACCAACCATCCGGTTCTCCTTGTCTACCACGGGCAGGGCCAGGAAGTTGTATTTGGAGAACATCTTGGCCACTTCCTCCTGGTCATCCTGGGTGGTGACGGAGATGACATTGGTGGTCATAATCTCGCTGATTTCCGTATCGTCGCTCTCCGCCAGAAGCAAATCCTTGACGGTGACGATGCCCCGCAGGGTTCTGTCTTTCGCAAGAACATAGCAGGTATAGATGGTCTCCTTGTCCACGCCCTGACGGCGGATGCGGAGAATGGCCTCCTCCACGGTCATATCCGGCCGCAGGGACACATATTCCATGGTCATCAACGCGCCCGCGGAGTTTTCCGGGTAGCGCAGAATCTGGTTGATGGAGCTGCGCATCTCCGGGTCCGCCTGGGTGAGAATTCTCCGGACGACGTTGGCCGGCATCTCCTCTACCAGGTCCGCCGCGTCGTCCACATACAGCTCGTCCAGGACCTCCCGCAGCTCATTGTCCGAAAAGCCCTGAATCAGCAATTGCTGGGCCTCCGGCTCCATTTCTACAAAGGTTTCCGCCGCCTGCTCCTTGGGAAGCAGGCGGAACATCACGGGGATCTGCTTTTCCTCCAGGCCGTCAAAAAGGCCCGCCACGTCGCTGGGATTCATGGTAACCAGAATATCCCGCAGAGAGGCGTACTTCTTCTCTTCCAGCATTTTGAGGAGGGCTTTTTCTACGATTTCAAAACGTTCTGCCATAGTGTTACCTCCAATATTTAGAAATATTGGCGCAAAGCAGCTTTGTAAGCCCGCTGGATGGCGGGCAGATATCTACTTCGGCCAGGTATATTGCCGCTTCCGCCGGCATCCATGCTTACTCCCCCTTGTTTTTATACAAATTATCTTTATTGTAGTCTCTCAAAAGGGAAAAGTCAACCTTGACAGTGGATTTCTTTGGGCATAAAATGGTATCAAAAAGAAAGGGATGTGTACACAAATGATTCGCGCCGCCGAAAAAGCAGATGTCCCTGCCATGCTGGCCATCTATGCCCCCTACGTGCTGGAAACCACCGTCACCTTTGAATACGCGGTTCCCGCGCTTTCGGAATTCGAGGACCGTTTTTCCGCCGTTACCGAGAAGCTTCCCTGGCTTGTGTGGGAGGAAAAGGGCGCGGTCCTGGGCTACGCCTACGCAAGCCTGCCCTTTACCCGGGCGGCCTACGCCTGGTGCGCCGAGCCCTCCATCTATCTGCGCTCCGATGCCCGAGGCCGTGGAATCGGGAAACGGCTCTATGCCGCCCTGGAGGCCATTCTGCTGGAATTGGGCTATGTGGTAAGCTACGCCATCATCACAGGGGAAAACGCCCCGTCTCTTGCCTTCCATTATGCCCTTGGCTACCGGAAATGCGGGGAATTGGTAAATTCCGGCCAGAAATTTGGCCGCTGGCTGGATGTCTATTGGTTGGAGAAACGGCTGAATTCTGTCGAAACTCCCAGGAATTCCCCGATTCCATGGAAGGAGTTTAGCAAAAATATCCAAAAGTTTTCTGATATTTTAGGCAAAATGTCACTTTCGGAATCGGCAAAAGTATGATATGTTATGCGTGGAAGAAAATACGATTTTTTGACCAATCGTCTT
>OIYG01001614.1_pt1 | contig 16330 bp, 24 predicted proteins | sample 1587861 | NCBI WGS metagenome assembly OIYG01 (sample SAMN03283272) | human gut metagenome | biome: human-associated habitat; material: feces | host: Homo sapiens | place: Peru | collected 2012 | reverse complement strand
GTTAATCATGATGTCACTGGTTCGAGCCCAGTTGGGGGAGCCAAAAGAGGCTCATAGTTTTTCTATGAGCCTCAATTACTTATATACAAAATTTATTTCCGGTAGAAGTGATAATTGTTTTATCGGAAAGGAAAAGATATGGAGTTCGAAAATATGAAAGACAAACAATTTGATTTTCTTATGAACTCAATTATCCAAATAGTGAAGGATTCTGAAACTAAAGATGAAGCTGTTGAAAAGCTACAAAATTTAGTTAAAGGTAAAGAAAACTGATTACTTTCGCTAATCTGCTTAATTTAATATTATCAAATATATGAGTCAATCATTATATTTCTTATTTTAGAGATATAGTAATTGGCTCTTTTTTTATTTGGCAATCGTTTTAATTATTTTGATTAGAACGGTTGCCTTTTTTTATTTACAAAAAATTGAAAGGAATGATTTTAAATCTATTTTACCGACACACCCGAACTCAGGAAGTTTGAAAGGGAGATGCGACAGAAACCTAATTTTGACAGGAGAAATGATGATTGTGATGAAAATGAAATCTCACATTTCTCTGACAACAAAAAACTTAACACAAACAGAAATAAGAAAGACAGGGGTTGATTTTATGACTATAAAAATCAGGAGTCCTACTAATGGATATTGCTTGAATCAAAACTAAAAAAATAGGAGATGTATAACTTGAACGAATATGAAAGACAGCGCAGAATCGCTGAAAGTATAAAGAAATTGTATCCGCCGGGTACAAGAATTGAGCTTATCAGTATGAAAGACCCTTACGCACCTGTTCTGGCAGGAACAGTAAAATTTGTTGATTCAATGGGAACGATATTCCCCGAGTGGGATAATGGTCGTTCACTTGGCGTAGTGCCCAGCGAGGACTCATTCAGAAAGCTCACATAGGAAGAAATCGAAGCAGAAAACCAATCTAAATCAGAAGTTGAAGATGAAACTCCTGATGAGGTTAGCGGAATGACAATGGGAATGTGAGGTGTTTTTTAATCTATAAATCTTCGGTGAGCTGAAGATTTATGACCATCAGATATTTTGATATGTTTGCAGGCATCGGCGGTTTCCGTTCCGGACTTGAAGCAATTGGCGGTTTTGAGTGCGTCGGATACTGCGAAATCGACAAGTATGCAAAGCAGGTATATGAAGCAATGTATGACACGGGAGGTGAACTTTACTTTGATGACGCAAGAAAAATTGTACCCGAACAGTTACCCGATTTCGACCTTCTTGTTGGAGGGTTTCCCTGTCAGTCCTTCTCAATCGCCGGAGCAAGAAAAGGATTTGACGATACAAGAGGAACGCTGTTTTTCGAGATTGCTCGAATTGTTGCCGTTAAAAAACCTAAGTATCTCTTCCTCGAAAACGTTCCCAGTCTCCTTAACCACAAACAAGGCAGGACATTTGAAACAATCCTCCGTACGGGGTCCCCGAAAAGCTATAAGCTTTTTGGGGAGAGGAGGCACAGCATAGCGGACGAGCTTTTGACCGCTTGCGGTCGAAACGAGTGTGCCGACAAGGGGTATGATGTATGCTGGCAGGTACTTAACAGCAAAAATTTCGGAGTACCCCAATCACGAAATCGAGTGTTTATTATCGGATAACTTAGAGGACAATGTGCCGGAGAAGTACTATCTTTCACGCAATAAGCGGAAAAGCTCTTATACAAAGAAAAGCCAACGCAAGGTACTCATCTAAAGGACTAAGCTGTACGCTGACAAGCGGTTCGGGCGGTTTCGGCGGTCATTCGGGACTTTATCTTATTGAAGATACTGAAAACTTTGGATTGCCGATAAAATCTAAGACCAAAGACGGTTATCAGATTGCATATCCCGGTGACAGCATAGATACTGCTTTTTCGGGACAAAATTCAAGGCGTGGCAGAGTTGGAAGTCAGGTAGCACATACTTTGACAACTTCTGCAACGCAGGCTGTATTCTATCTTTTACCTGAAAGGGAAAATGATAGAATTAGCCATCGACCGTTGACACAAAGTGTCAAACCGGTCGGGCGAAATGAATCTAATGAAATGGACACTCGTGTCCATTTCATAGACCTGAACCCCGATCCGAAGCTGACTGAAATTGCAAGGTGCATAACTGCAAGGCAGGATTCGGGGATCAGTAACCGCAAAGCTGAGCATTCGGGAGTTTTTATAGAAAATTCAGATGTACTCGATGACAATGAAAAGTTTGCAGTAGCCTTTGTTGAGCCAAACGGTGTAGTTCATATCGGCAGAATAAGAAAGCTTACTCCGAGGGAGTGCTGGAGATTACAAGGCTTCACGGACGATCAGTTTGACAAGGCAAAAGCGACAGGACTATCCGACAGCAGGCTCTACAAGATGGCTGGAAATGCTGTGACAGTAAATGTAATCTCTGTAATCGGGAAGATTATCAAAAAAGTAAACGATAAAAATTAAATAATTACAACTAATATCAATCGTTCCGAACGACTGATATTGGTTTCAATATATATAGCCGTTGATTGAGTTAAAAACTTAATCAACGGCTTTTTGTCGTTTCAGGGGCGATTGATGTTCCGAGAGGAGTGAAAGGTAATAAAAACCCCTGTAAGTTGGATGGGTAACAAAACTTCCGTCCTTCATATTTTGTACGCTCTGTTTCCTCTGAATTACGAAAGGTATATTGAACCTTTCGGCGGTTCGGGAGCGGTACTTTTAGGCAAGAAAAAACCTGATAAATTTGAAGTGTATAACGATTACAACCACAATCTTGTAAACCTCTTTCGCTGTATGCGTGACAGACCTTTGGCTTTCATAAAAGAACTCGGATTTTATCCGCTTAATTCAAGGGATGATTTTAATGTCATAAAGAACTTTTTTAAACAGGAAAAGTTTGACGATAAGTACCTTGATGAAGAATTGGAACTGACGAAGATTATCCTGCCTGACTTGAAAGCAGAAGAAATCATAGAGCTATATGTCAGAATGAAACAGGACTACGATTTGCGCAGAGCCGTAATGTTTCTTAAACTCTTGCGATACAGTTATTCAAGTGGCGGAAAATCATTTGCCTGTCAGCCTTTTTCAGTAGTGAGCCTTTTTCAACTGATAGAACAAGTTGGTAAAAGACTTGAAAATACGGTAATCGAAAATCAGGATTTTGAGGTTTTAATCAAGCATTATGACCGAGAAAATGCCTTTTTCTACTGCGATCCGCCTTACTATTCAAGCGAGTATGTTTATCAGTGCGGTTTCACTTGGGATGACCATCTGAGGCTGAAAAACACGCTTGCAAATTCAAAAGGCAAATGGCTTGTGTCATACAACGATTGCGAAGAAATCCGTAATTTATATGACGGATATTCATTCTTTGATTTCACAAGGCTTCACAATATGAAACAGCGAATCAATGCAGGCGAGCAGTTCCCCGAACTGCTAATCAGCAACTACGATATGTATGAAAGGCAGAGAAACAAGCCGTTACAGTTGAGCCTGCTTGACTTGACAACCGAACAACAAATTGATTTAGAACAAATTTTGAAGGAGTGTATACTTAGGAAGCACTGACCAAATCTCTTCACACATCTTGTTTGCATATTTTCCGCCGTTCAGCCCAAAAAATTCTCGCAATACGACAGTATTACTGCGTTTTTTTGTACTGAACGGCAAAAAATCTGACTAAACAATCTGTGCAAAGGATTTAATCAGTGCTTCCTAAACCATGGAAAATAGGATTTATGTAAGCATACCGCTTGATGCCCTTATTGTATCAGGAATCACATCCGACTGTGCTGTGCAGATTTCAGCTGTGGATGGAGCAATTCTGATTGAGAGGTGCGATGATGATAGTGAAGAATGTTGTTGCGACTGCATCTGCGATGAGTGCAGAGCAGAACTCGCAGAAAGCGAGTACGAGTAATGCTCAGGTTGTTCAGAGTTCTCGGAAAAAGAGGAAGAATTACAATCCCTTTTGAAATCCGTCAGCGAATCGGATTCGAATACAACGATGTTTTATCATTCACACAGCAGGATGATGGCTCGGTTGTTGTCAGGAGAGAAAAAATCTGTGATAACTGTAATGAATTTGCTGAAGAATTCGAGGAAAATTTCACCCTTGAAGATTTCCTTGACAGTCTATCCGAGGAAGAACAGAGATATGCACTTTTGCATCTTTCTCTGCTGTGGGCAGAAAAACAGAAACGCTAAATCGGAGGTAATTTTATAATGGCACAAAATACTAATTTCAAAGTAAATAAATACAACAATCAGAAAAGGAAACTACCGTATATCAAGGTAAGGATTGATAAGCTCGTTGATGTAGATGACTGCAACACAAAGGCATTTGCAAGCGTTACTGTCAGCGGTGTGGTGGCTATTCACGGAATCAGAGTGATGAATTCTAGAAAAGGCTTATTTGTTGCAATGCCTGCAAGTAACTATGTTGACGAAAACGGCGAAACAAAGTTCAGCGAGATTGCTCACCCGATTTCAAAGGAGTCAAGAGATATGCTAAACAGCAAGGTTATGGAAGTGTATCATCAGGCACTTGATGAACAGCAGAGCGAAGATGAATCTGAGAACATGTCGGAAGATGAATCGGAATGCTTTACGCAGAGTATGTGATTTTGCCTTGACTTTTACTCTAGACTTATGTATAATATCTTTCAATTTGAATGGTAATTTCGGGAGATAAATAAAATGAAAGTTTTAGTAATGAATTGTAGTCCAGTAAGAAATGGCGCAACTGCTGAAATAGTAAATATTGTTTCAGATTGTTTGAAAGAAAAATATGATGTCAGAAGTATTTGTATTGATGATTTTGATATAAGTTTTTGTAAAGGGTGTAGAAATTGTCATAATACAGCTAAATGTATTCAAGATGATGATGTAGTCAAAATAATTCAACAGTATGAATGGGCAGATATTATTGTATCAGTGTCTCCTTCATATTGGGCTGACATTCCGGGACAATTTAAGGCTTTTATTGATAGGTGCACACCTTGGTGTAACACTCATGACCCTCATGCTACCATAAGTAGCGGAAAGAAAGGATATTCAATAGCTTTAAGAACTGGTCCAAGTATGAGAGAATGTAGCCGAGTTATTGAAAGCATCGAACACTTCTATGGACATTTGGAGATTGAGTGTTGCGATAGTTTAGGCTTGTGTTCAGTAGAGTATAAGGAGGCAGTGGAACAAAGAAAGAATGAAATTATAAAGTTTTGCGATAAAATTTAAGAATATGCTCTGGACATTTGAAATTCTTTGGATATACTTGTTGCTTGAAAGGAGCGATGAGAATATGAAAAAGAAAATCGCAATAATGCTGACATTGATTTTAGCAACAGGAACATTCACAGCTTGTACGGCAGAAGAAAAAGTGAATAACAGTTCTTTATCACCCACGGTTTCAACTTCCGTGGGTGTTTCTGTATCTACGGAAACTTTTGCAACGGCAATAACAGAAAAAGCAACCGAAAAAGCAACCGCTTCAAATGAAACAGAGCCTTCGGGACAGAATACCAAAACCGAAGAAAAAGCTGACAGTGGGCAAAATTCGGCGGTTGCTTCGGCAACGGATAGAACCGAGCAAAATTATATGTTACAGCGAACCTTTTCCTGAAATGCAAGGTGACATAATTTATGTTGATTATGAACTTAGCGGTTGGAAATATCTCAATAAAGAATCATTGGACTTGCCATTGCATAATAAAAAGGGTATAATTGTTAACAAAACAATGCTTCAGCCAGAGAACTTCAATAAAATGTATTCACTGAAAGGTTCAGGTAGTGCCTACGGCGGTAAGTGGAAACCAAAAAAGACTGAAGATGAACGATTTTTAGGAAAACCGGGCGAAATTAAGGAAACATTTGATAAGAATGGCGAACGAAGGTTAACGAAAATTGGTGATGATGGACGTGCAACCAAGGAAAGACATTTCAGTTTCCATAATCGACCTGATAAACATACAAATCCGCATGATCATATGATAAATTGGGATCCTAATCGTGGTAATCCATTGCCACAGAGACCTATAAATTATCCTGATGTAGTTCCAGAATTTAAGTATTATAGGGAAGTGAACACGCAGATGAAAGTAAATAAAAATATTGTAAAAAACGAAGAAGATCAATTTAAAACAATTAGCGAGTTTAAATGGTGTGTAGATTGTGGTGGAGAAGTTGAATTTCAATGGAAAGGCAAATCTTATTCTATCACACATCCTGACGGGAGAATTAACATTGGCGAGGGCTACTATATAAAAGATGGAAAAAATTATAATGTTCTCGGCAATGAACCATGCATTGACATAGAAGGAATGTGGGGAGATACGGCAGATGATATATTGGAATATATTGTCGGTGGTGACAGGCTTCGTGATGTAATAACTCAAGTTGAGGTCGTTGTAAGGACAATTTAAAATTTTATAATGACAGCACTCTTAATCGGGTGCTGTTATTTTTTTGAAAGGACTGATCTCAATGAAAATAAACCAAATAACTTTAACAGATCTACGCCGTATGAACGGCAAGGAAGGACTCATCTTGCAGGGGTGTGGCGGTGAAACACAGGAATGGATGGACGGCATCAATAAAATGCTCACGGACAAAGGAATACTTCTTGACAACACAAAGTTTGAGAATGTTTCGGTGTTCAAGAGTGACGGCGTAACCTGTATTCTCTATCCCCTTGCCGATGTCTACCTTGACATCGGCAAGCTGGCAATGTGGAGATTACAGTCCTACACAGCCTTTGCAGGAATGTGGCTGTCCGATTATGTGGAAAACAAGCTCGGTGGATTTATTACAGATGAGCAAATCAAAGCAGAAAAGGTCAAACCCGACTGTGCTTTGATAGGGACTAATGGAAATGTGTTTGCCCTACTTGGTATGGCAAGCCGTACATTAAAGCAAAACGGTATGGCTCCGTTCATACCGCATTTTTATGCGCTGATTTTAGATGACAGCAACAAAGAAGAAAGAAAATCGGTATGCAGGCAGGAATTTCTCTGCTGTGGGTTTGCGATGAAGTATGGGTTTTCGGCAATCAAATTACAGATGGTATGAAAAAGGAAATCCGTTTTGCGGAAAAGCTGAATATCAAAGTCAGATATATATTGGAGAATGATCTAAGAAAATCGGAGGTAAAAAATGATAAAATCAAGAAGAACTAAGTTAATTAAATGGTTAACAGGCGTATCAGTAATACTGTTAATGCTCGGAATATCGGTAGTAACAGTATTTGCCGCAGGAGATGTATCATCAGCAATCGAAAGCACATGGACATCGGCTCAAACACAGATTAAAAATGTTGTAAACAATGTTGTCTTTCCTGTGGTGGATATGATTCTTGCTATACTTTTCTTTGTTAAACTCGCAACGGCGTATATGGACTATCGAAAACATGGACAGTTTGAGTTCACCGCACCGGCAATACTTTTCGGCTGTCTTGTGTTCTCTCTGACTGCACCGCTATACATCTGGACAATACTATAAAATTGAAAATGGAAAATGTAAAATGGAAAATTTCGGACGAGCAGATGGTTTGAAATGATAAAAAGCCTTGTTGCCCGAATTTATTTAAAATTGCGGCGAAGCCGCACAGCTTAATTTTCAACTTTCCATTTTCAACTTTCCATTTGACAGGGGGTGATTTATATTTTTGACTGGTTAGGAGATTTTATCGGTGGTATCGGAAGTGCCATAGGAGGTGTGTTCGATTACCTCGGTGAGCAAATCTCAAATGCTATATGGAACACAATGCTTCAGTGGTTCTATGAAACGATTTACAACGCTGTTGCCGACTTCTTCACAATGATGGGAAATATGGGCGCAGATGTGTTTGACCTTGAATGGGTGCAGGCGACAATAAACCTGTTTACGCTTTTTGGCTGGGCATTGTTCGTCGCAGGCACGGTTGTTGCCGTGTTTGATGTGGCTGTTGAATATCAGAACGGCAGAGCAAATATCAAAACAACAGCCATTAATGCGCTTAAAGGCCTTTTTGCCTGTTCGCTGTTTGGCGTAGTACCTGTGGAGTTGTATAAGTTCTGCATCAGCCTGCAAAACACATTTTCAAAGGATTTGTCGTCCATAATGGCAGGAAAGCAAAGCCTTGATTTAGCCGGACAAAGCACAAGCGTTTTAGAGGGTAGTTTTGCAGTTTCTGTTCAAGTGAATTTTGGTTTGCTGAATCTGTTATGTATGATTGCTTTTGCCTACTGCGTAATAAAAATCTTTTTTGCGAACATCAAGCGTGGAGGAATTCTGCTCATACAAATGGCGGTAGGTGCGTTGTATATGTTCAGCGTTCCGAGAGGATATCAGGACGGCTTTAATCAGTGGATGAAACAGATAGCGGCTCTTTGCCTGACGGCATTTATGCAGACAACTCTGTTGTTTCTCGGGTTGTTGACCTTCCCCGGCAATATGCTTTTGGGACTTGGAATAATGCTTGCATCAAACGAAGTTCCTAGAATTGCACAGCAGTTCGGACTTGATTCAAGCGTTAAGGAATATACCAAGCCGCTGTTTTCAATTCCGACTCATCATTTCCTGTTCTTCCCCGGTAATATCAATCCAAAGGACTTTGAAGATGCCCTAATGGTAGAGCCAAACGAGTATGCCTTAATCAAATTCGGTGAGCGTGGCACTTGTCTGTATAGGTGCGGTAATGAACGCTATCTTTTACTTGTTCAGGCTCCTGACTACAAAGCAGAGATTTTCGGCAGTGCTGGAGGTAGATGAATAATATTGACAAAATATTTGATGGTGTTATAATTTATTTAGTGAATTCTTAATTCGTGTCGATTGGAGATTTATAAATGCTCATAGATGAAATTGTTTCGTTCTGTAATAGTCAATATTCTCATGCAGATACAGAGCATATATGTGAAAGTTGCCAGCATGAAGAATGTCCTCAAAGTTGTAAGAAATGTTTAGAAGAAATACATTATCCATATAGATATCCAAATGGAAAAAAGGATTATGATTGTTGTAATTTGATATACTTTTATATGTGTGATTACACCTATAAATATGCTTCTGAAATTTGGTACTTGTTAAGAAAAAGTGAAGTGATTAAAAGTATAGAAACATTTCGGATATTATCGATAGGTTGTGGTGGGTGTCCTGACCTTATGGCATTTGAATCATACCTTAAAGAAAATGGTCAACGTAAAAAGATATCATATTTAGGAATTGATAAAAATGAGTTGTGGAGTCCTATTCATAATGAAATAAAAAATTATCGTAGTAATCTCATAAGAACAAGTTTTTGTTATGATGATGCTCTTGAACTTTTGAGTAGAAAGAGAGTTAATTCTGCTAATGTTTTAGTGTTGCAATATGTAATTTCGCATTTCTATAATACTGGGCAAATATGCAAAATTGAATTATTTTATGAAAGACTGATCGAAAATATAATTTTGCGCAAAGAAAAAGGAAAGCCTTTTGTAATTCTTATTAATGATGTTAATAGTAATAATCGAGGGCGGGATTTATTTGAAAGCTTGTGTAAAAAACTTGCTGATGCTGGTATGCATGGTAGTTACGCGAAGTACTACTTTAATTATAGAATACAAAATGATTATCAAAGATATGGTGAAGAACATACAAGTAATTCTTTACTGTATGATATGCCGTCAAATTTATCAAAATATGAGCCTTGGAAATACTGTTCAAGTGCTCAAATGATAATAGAAATTTCTGGGGTTGATTAATTGATTATTAGTGCAAGTAGAAGAACCGATATTCCAACGTACTATTCTGATTGGTTTTTTAACAGGATAAGAGATGGATATGTTTGTGTTCGTAACCCAATGAATATTCATCAGGTAAGTAAAATTTTCTTGTCTAAGCATTCTGTTGATGGAATAGTATTTTGGACAAAAAATCCAACACCAATGATTGATAGACTTGATGAATTAAAGGATTATATGTATTATTTTCAGTTCACTGTTAATCCATATGGAAAAGAGATTGAAGAAAATGTTCCAAGTAAAAATAATATTATAATCCCATCATTTAGGGAATTATCACGAATAATAGGACCAGAACGTATAATATGGAGATATGATCCGATTATATTAAGTAGAAAATATAGTATTGATTATCACATAACTTACTTTAATGAGATCGCTAAACGGCTATCTGGCTATACAAATAAATGTATAATTAGCTTTTTGGATATTTATCGTAACACTAAGTTGAATATGAAAAATTTGGAGTTATTACCGATTAGTGAAAACGAGATTTTCGCATTATCGCAGAGACTTGTTGATATTGCTCATAAAAATCATATTATAGTCGAATCTTGCGCAGAGAAAATAAATCTTGAGCAGTTTGGTATTAACCATGGTCATTGTATAGATTGTAATTTGTTAGAGCAGTTGCTCGGGTATAAGCTCGATTTATCTAAGGATAAGAATCAGCGTAAAGAATGTGGCTGTGTTACCAGTATTGACATTGGTATGTATAATACTTGTCAAAATGGTTGCAAATACTGCTATGCGAATTATAGTGAAAAATCGGTAATCCGTAATGTAAGTATGCATGATCCGTACTCTCCACTTATTTCTGGAAATATTTATTCAGATGATATAGTGAAAGAAAGAAATATTCAATCTTGTAAGAATTTTCAGTTGAATCTGTTTGATTAGTATAGTGTATTTATCCGATTGATTTTCGTATGAAGTCAATCGGATTTTTTGCGTTCAGGAGGTGAATTTTAATGAGTGCTACCATAGGTGCAGCATTAAAGAAAATAGCAGTTTCTCTGCTGACAGATAAAAAGGTCATAAAAACAATAGGCGGTATAATAATCGGCATAATCATAATTGTGGTTATGCCGATTATTGCTGTGGTGTCAGTTTTTAACGGCAGTATGGATATTGATACAGACAAACTCAAGCAGTCTATACAAGCAAACATTTCAGCAGAGAAGATGAAAAATCTACAGCTTATCAACGACACGATGACTGAGGTTGAAAACCAACTGAAAAATAAAAAGTTGTCCGACTATAACACGCAGGCAGAGGTTATCTATCTGTTTTCTTTGTCCGATAAATCAGAAGATGAGAATTTTGTAAAAAACTTTGTATCCTGTTTCAAGAAGAATCAGTCTGATGAGGATTTGATAAAAGCCGTCAATCAGAAATTCGAAACAGAGATTAAGTATGACGAGTTTCAGAAGATGATGCAGTCAATCAAGGGTGCTGAAATCAGCACCGTAGGCTTCACCGATAAGACAACGAAGAATAATCTTGACCTTGTCAGGTGGTGCGAGAACACATACAAAAACGGCTGGGGTTATGTGTACGGCGGTTACGGTCAGGTCTGCACAAAACAATATCTCGACCAACAGGCGTCGTTGTTCCCCGGAAATAACGAGGCAGGTGGTGAGATGAGAAAGGTCGGTGAAAAATGGCTCGGCAAGAGAGTTTGTGATTGCATAGGTTTGATAAAATCATATGCTTGGTACAACTCTGACAGCGGAGAAATTGTAGCAGGTTCAAACGGGTTTACGGATTGCGGAGCAAATTCCATTTGGAGCAATGTCACCGAAAGCGGCCCGATTTCAAATATGCCCGATACACCCGGACTTGCCGTCTGGATGGACGGACATATCGGTGTGTATATCGGCAACGGAGAAGTTATCGAAGCACAAGGCACAGCCTACGGCGTTGTCAAAACAGAGCTTAACGGTCGAGGTTGGACTAAGTGGCTTAAAATACCGAATATCAAATATGTAAATCAAAGCGATAAGAAATGACGAGGTGATTTTTTATGAAGAAAACAAGCGTAAGCATAATGTATGATGATGAAAAGCTGAATGCAATTAAGCTGTATATGTCACAGCGTGATTTAGATTTCAAGGAAGAGCTTGAAAAATCTGTTGACTCTCTGTATGCAAAATATGTTCCTGCAAATGTCAGAGAGTTTATTGATATGAAAGGTTCACAGGTGAAACCACCAAAGCCTAAAAAACCAAAGATTGAAAGTGAGGAAAAGACTTGAGGTCGCAAAATTTTGGCATAGAAATTGAAATGACCGGCATCACTCGCAGTACGGCGGCGAAAATGATTGCCGGTTATTTTCATACAGATGCAACTCATGTCGGCGGCTGTTATGACGCTTATTCTGTCCGTGATAATGACGGCAGGATGTGGAAGATTATGCGTGACGCAAGCGTTCGTTGCGAAAATCGTTCGGGAGCAAATGCAAGCACAATGTACTCGGTTGAATTTGTCACTCCGATTTGTAGCTATGATGATATTGAAACCATACAGGAGCTTGTCAGAAAGCTTCGTGGCGCAGGAGCGAGAGTCAACTCAAGCTGTGGTTTGCATTGCCATATTAATGCGGCTCCGCATACCCCGAAAACACTTCGCAACATCGTAAACATTATGGCGGCGAAAGAGGACTTGCTCTACAAGGCTTTGAAAGTGAATGTGTCAAGGGAACATTACTGTCAGAAGATGGACACTCGTTTCCTTGATGAAATCAATAACCGTCCTCCTATGTCAATGGAGCAGATAAAATCAATGTGGTATGACGGCGAAGATTACAGCTACAGACATTATGACGATACACGCTACCACGCACTGAATCTTCACAGCGTGTTCTACAAGGGGACAATTGAATTTCGTCTTTTCAATTCCACCTTACACGCAGGCGAGATATGCTCCGCACACAGACCGAAGCACTCGCTAAGAATCTTAAAATTCCAATCCAAAATCTTCGTTGGTATGCTGCATTTCATAATGAATCGCACCACCCTCATGTGCATCTGATTGCATATTCAACTGTGGAGAACGAAGGCTATCTCACGCAAAAGGGAGTTGAAAATCTGCGTTCGTCATTTGCAAAAGATATTTTTCAGCAGGATTTATTGTGCATATATGAGAGGCAAACCGAACACAGGGATAAGCTACGTGCAGATGCAAAGGATATTGTAGATGATTTGGTTGCGAATATCAACTGCGAAATCTATGTCAATGCATCAATTCAACACAAGCTGTTGGAACTTGCCGACAGGCTTTCAAAAACGAAAGGTAAAAAGGTTTACGGCTATCTCAAGCCGGATGTAAAAGCGATTGTGGATTCTATTGTTGATGAGCTTGCCAATGACAGCAGGATTAAAAAGCTGTATGATTTATGGTATGAGCAAAAAGAAAATACAATACGCACCTACACGGATGAAATTTCTGTCAGGATTCCTCTTGCCCAAAACAAGGAATTTAAGTCAATTAAGAATGCTGTAATCAAGAAAGCGTTGAAATTAAATCTCACTGAAGATGAAGTGGAAGAAAGCGAGAATGCAGACGAAGAACCTGTTTTAAATCCCTTTGAATATGAAGAAAACACCTATGCCGAACCAGTCTTTGATTCAGACAGAGGTGTTCTGTATCCTCATTATTCAATTAAAACCAACCGCAACAGTGTTGCAGTTTCTTCCCTTTATCTCCTGCGCTACCTCTGCAACATAATTCAAAATCAGCTCCGTTTTGAAGAAAAGCAGAAAGTGCAAAGAACGGATAAAAAGCTTCAGCAGAAGATAAATGATAAGAAACAAGCTCAGGGTTTAAAAATGTAATCACAGATTTAATGAATAAAGTTGGCAAAAGGGATTTTCTTTAAATCAATCTAATATCGGTAAATTGTTTAAACATGGAGGTAAATGCATCATATGATGGTCAGTCATTGGAGTTAAAATCATACCTCCCATTGTTAACCTTCCCCAAAATACCAATAACCATACCGAGCGAAAATCTGTTGTTACTCCACCTTCTTCTAATATTCTCATTACCCATTCTTCCGGTACCATTGAATTTATCTGTACTAATGTTAGATTTCCTAATATATTACGTGTGTTTTTACCAACCGCGAGCATATATTCATGAAGAGCTTCAACGTTTATCTCTTTTCCAAACGCTATTGCTTCATCAAGTTCCAAAGCATTGCCTGTATCTGTAATAGGTGAACCAATTTTTCTTTGCCATTCTTCATTGAATATTTGATTTTGATTTGCCATTAAAATATTGCTTACTAAATCTTCAATTCGATATGTATGCCAAAATTGCCAACACAAAGGAACGGTTCTAGTGCCTGCGTAATGTAAATCCACATCATAATCCTCTCTGGGCACTAATTCATTTTGATTGCCTCTTAACATATAATCCAAAACATAATCTGCAATAGTTTTTTCAGTTCTTCCAGAAATTTCAGCAGGATGCACCATAGCATGAACTTCTAAAGTAAGTTCTCTTATTTTATCTATATCTGTTCCTTGTAATGCAAGTTTTAGTTCATTATATTTCTTCGTTATTGGCTCAAATAATTCTTCCTTTGTCATAGGATTAACCTCCTGAAATTTATAATTTTTGATCGATTATTTATAATTATCTTACCATATATATAGGAAATTGTCTATCAAAAAATCATCACACCGCCAAGGGGAAACTGCACCCAAAGGTTGATAGGTGCCTCCTGTCACAGTGATAAGAGAAGAACTACCCACTATAAGATATTACAGCAGAAAAGAAAAATATATACAAGAAAGTGATTAAAATATCAACCTACATTCATTTTACAAAAGAACAGCGAGAACAGGCAAGGAGAACCGACCTTGCTAATTTTTTAATCAATCAGGGAGAGAAAGTTAAGAAATCAGGTTCTGAATATGAATGGCTTGACGGCTCGCAAAAGGTTACAATCAGAGGTCACCTCTGGTATCATCAGTACGAACAGAAAGGCGGTGATGCGGTTGACTTCGTCCGCAAATTTTACAACAAGGACTATGCCGAAGTGATAAAAATGCTTTTGAACGGTAGCGGTGGTCAAATCATAACCTCACCGCCCATAGAAAAAAGTCATAAACCCTTTGAACTGCCGCCGAGGAATGACAGAATGAGCAGAGTATGTCAAGCGTTATGAGTACGGCACTTTCAAGGCTGAATGCATTTCTCGACTCCGAGCTTGAACAACTTTTGTGCTTTGATACAGAGATTGACGCTGAAAAATTCTGCAATGAAAAGTGTGCAATATTCATTGTAATGCCCGAAGAAAACCCCAACACTTTCTTTATGGTTTCGCTTATAATCCAACAGCTCTACCGTGAAATACTTTCAGTTGCAGATGAAAACGGCGGTGTACTGAAAAACCGCTGTGTGTTCTTCTGCAATGAGTTCGGCACCTTGCCGAAAATTGACTCAGCCGAGATGATGTTCTCCGCTTCTCGTTCAAGGCGGTTGCAGATAGTACCAATCATTCAATCCTTTGCACAGCTTGAGAAGAATTACGGCAAAGAGGGAGCTGATGTAATTGTCGACAACACACAGCTGACCATTTTCGGCGGCTTTGCTCCAAACAGTACAAGTGCGGAAGTCCTATCAAAAGCACTCGGTTCAAGAACTGTTATGTTAGGCTCCGTGAGCAGGAGCAAAAATGATCCGTCACAATCCTTGCAGATGATAGAAAGACCTTTGATGACTCCCGATGAGTTGAAGTCACTTCCAAAAGGCACATTTGTTGTTATGAAAACAGGTTTTTATCCTATGAAAGTAAAACTAAAGCTGTTTTTTAAATGGGGTATTAAATTTGAGGAAAAGTATGAGGTCATAGAAAATGGCAACCGTGAGGTTCACTATGCCAATCGTTCTGAGTTGTTCAACAACATAATTCAAACATACTGCCCTCAATATCTTGAACCGCCAGTAAATGATTCGGAATTCGATGAAGCAAGCAGTGAGAAAAAGAAGAAAAATGAAAACCTAAAGACCTCGCCAGATACAGAACAGACCGAGAGTGAAGATACTATTAATTCAGAACAGCAAAATGATCCAACAGAAGAACCTGAAAATTCAAGCGTTGAACAGAGCGCAGACAAGCAAAGAAAAGTAGTCATAAGAACCGAGCGACCACAGGGGGATAATAGCAATGAGTAAATTAACTTTTCTGTATCAAATGGACTTACCTCACCGAGCCGTAGCCGTATATACCTACCTCCACGACCGAGCAAACAAAAACGGCGAATGCTGGCCCTCTGTAAAAACAATAGCAAGTGATATAAAGCTGTCATCTGCTACAGTAATAAGGACAATTAAGGATTTAAGAAAAGCTAAATTGCCGGTAACCAAGCAAAGATACAGAGATAACGGCAGTAATAACTTGCTGACTTATAAAATTGATAGTAACTTCTTAAATTATCGACTGTTTAAGAGTGTATTGAAAAACATTTTAATATTTGTTAGAATTTAAGTGGTGATGAGAATATGTTAAAGATTGCGGTAGTAGATGATGAAATTGTATTTGTTGAAAGTCTGATTAACAAAATAACAGCGGTGTGTG
>OIYG01001613.1_pt1 | contig 16349 bp, 14 predicted proteins | sample 1587861 | NCBI WGS metagenome assembly OIYG01 (sample SAMN03283272) | human gut metagenome | biome: human-associated habitat; material: feces | host: Homo sapiens | place: Peru | collected 2012 | reverse complement strand
ACATTGTTTTTTCTTCGTTAGCATTATCACTTATTACTTTGGCATTATGGACTTCTTCAAGAATTTTCATGTCGGGGTTTTCTATTGTATGGTACATCAAGAATACTATAAAGGTTTCCATAGATGTCATAAGCAATAATTCAGGATGACTTTTTTGAATTACAATTACTACTACTCCTAAAAGCATAAAAGCAAATATTGGTAAGTATTTTTTATCTTTAACTTTTTTTAAGTTTTTAACTAGTCTTATAATCCAAACAAAGATATATACTGAAGACACAATATACATTACGTTTGCACTTGGTCCATAAGAATATATTGCTTTATCTTCATTATGATAGTATAGTGGATTTACTATTATCATTATTAAAAATATTACATACAAGATTCCAAATATCATTAAATTTTTTTCAAACTCTTTGTCTTTATCTTTGCTTTCAGGAGTTGATATAGTAAATATATATATTGTAAATAAAGTTATCCATGTTAATAGATATACTATATATGATTTTGAGATTATTACATTTATCATTTTTAGTTTATCTATGTTTGATATGGTGAAATAACTTCCTATTGCAAGTATTACACCAACTAAATTTGTGATCATTATTTTTTCAAATATTTTGTTTTCTATTGTTTTTAATCTTTTCTTTGAAAAGTATACTATACTTAATAATACAATATAAAATAGACTGTATATAGTAAATATATTCATAATTTGCACCTCTTTATTCTTCTTTTTATTATTTTCTTTTTATCTTCTTTTTTATGTTTTCTTGGACAGTTTCAAAATCTACTTTTCCAACTTTAGTAAGTGGTAATTCTTTTTCAAATGAATATGCGAATGGTACATCTCTTTCTGGTAAGTATTTTAAACATAGTTCTCTTAATTCTTTTTCTACTTCTTCGTTCTTTTTAGTGTTTTCATCTTTTAGAACTACTAATGCCATAGGAAACTCTCCTTGTGTTGTGTCACTACTAGGTATTCCTACTACACAGCATTCACTTACTAAAGGATGGTGCTTAATGATATTTTCCATTTCAAGAGGCCATACATTATGACCATCAGGGCGTATTATCATTCTTTTTATTCTTCCTATTGAATAAAGTATTCCGTCTTCTGTAATGTATCCACGATCTTTGGTATGAGTCCATATTAATCCATCATCATGCATTATTTGCACTTCTTTAGTTTTTTCTTCGTTTTTGAAATATCCTTTCATCATAGTTGGTCCTGTTATACATATTTCACCATATTCATTATATTTAAGTTCTTCTTTTGTGTACTCTTCTTCTTTATTTGAAGGTATTTTGAATATTGAAACTGTATTTTTGGCAAGTGGTACGCCAGAACTTCCTAAGATGTTACATTTATTTAGTCTTGTTGATATACATGAATTACATTCAGTTAGTCCAAATCCTACAATAACATTTTTATCAAAGCCATGAAGATGTAAGAAGTTATTAAACTCTTCTTCATTTCCTTCTAAAAAGTAATCTCCACCTGCAGAAATGGATTTTAAAAATTTAGATAAATCAACGTTCTTCATTTTCTTGTCTTTCATTAATGCTGTATAATGTGTTGGTACTCCTACTATGTGATTAGGCTTATATTTTAGTATGTATGAAGCAAATTCATTTTGATCAAATTGCGGAATTATTATATCTTCTACACCTAAAGATGGTGCCATAACTACTCCAAATGACCAACCATATGCAATAAATTGTGGCATTATATTAAGAAGTGATTGTCCTTTTTCTAATCCTAAATCAGTGTCTTTGTATTGTTCAATTAATGCAATTATTGTATCATTCGTTAATTCTACTGATTTTGGAAATCCTGTTGTACCTCCGGTTAATACCATTGCTACTGTTTTATTTTCTTCATATGGCACTTCTTCTGCAACAATATTTGTTCCTAGTTTTAAGAAATCCCCGAATGATATATATAAGTCATTAAAATCTATATTGGGTAATGGTAATCCTTTTTTAGTTAACATTTCTTTTAATTTGATGTTAAAAAATGGTTTTTTAAGTGCTGGTATTGAATCAGTATACGAATTACATATTACTTTTTCTACATTAGTATTTCTTATTATTGAATCAATTTTAGGATATGCTATATCTAACATAACTAATATTTTACTATTTACTTTATTTAAGTTTTCTTCAATTCTTTTTGCATTTGTTCTAGGATCAATATTGTTTGCAACTGCACCTATTTTGTTTAGTGCATAGTTTAAATATATTGTTTCTGGAAATGTTGGAGAACATATTGTTACAACATCATTTTCTTTTACTCCAAGTGATACTAATGAAGACGCAACTTCATCTATTTTTTTAAAAAACTTAGAAAAAGATATTTTGGTACCATAATAATTTATTGCGGTTAGATTCATATTTTTACTATTGTTATCTTTTGCATATCTATAAAACGTTTTTTTAGGATACTCTCTTGTACTTGCATCTTTATCATAGTATTTTAACCAAGGTTTATCAATTGATGCATAGCCTGTTAAATGTTTGCTTTCTTCTTTGTCTAAGATTAATTTATTTGGTATATTACCATACATTGTTAGTTTACTCATTTTTAAATCCCCTATTTCATATTAATATTTTATCATTTAGAAAAAATTTTTTCAAGTTATAGTATGTATTTTTTGCTAGTATTTTTCCTTTTTTTGACTGATTAATATTTTAGCACAATATAGATGTAAATGCAAATGTTTTACGAATAATAAAAAGAAAGAGTTATTTTTTATTTTTAATTTTATTCTCTTTCTTTAATAAATCTCTTATTTCTTCAAGAAGTAATATCTCTTCTTTTTTAACTACTTTCTCAGGTTTAGATTTTTCTTCTTCTTTTTTCTTTATATGTATGTTATTTAATTTGTTAATTAGTTTTACAAAGATAAATATACATACTGCGATTATTAAAAAGTCAATAACGTTTTGAATAAAGTTTCCATACATTATTTTACTATTTCCTATTTCGATAGATAGATTAGTAAAATTTATTCCCCCGATTAGAACTCCAATTAGAGGCATTATAATATCATTTACTACAGATGTTACTATTTTACCAAAGGCATTACCCATAATAACACCTACTGCCATATCCATTACGTTACCACGACTTATGAATTCTTTAAATTCTTTTATCATATATATACACTTCCTTACAAGTAGATTATACACTAATAAGAGATTATTGTAAATATTTAAAAGAATATTAAATTAATTAAAGTAAGAATTATCCCTGTTATAAAGAATATAAGTGTTATTTTTTTGTAATTATATTTAATAGAGGTTGGTAATAATTCACAAAGAGATATTTGCATCATAATTCCTGCGATACTCGCAAATAATATTCCTAGGAGAATTGTTGTATTAAATTTTCTTAGGAATAAGAATGCTATTAATGCTCCAATAGGTTCACTTAAGGCAGATATTAAAGTATATAAGAAGGCTTTTAGTTTGCTTTTTGTGGAGTAATATATTGGTACTGCGATACTTATTCCTTCAGGAATATTATGTAAGGCAATTGCAATTGTAATAGATAATGCGAGTGTTTTATTAGTTGTTCCTACTACAAAGGTTAATATTCCTTCGGGAATGTTATGCATAATTATTGCTATCATGCTTACTAATCCCACTTTGTATAATCTTTTATCATATAGTTCTACTTTAGGTAATAAATAATCTATTAACATAGAGATAATTATTCCTACGATTAAAAAGATAAATAGTAAGATAACTGCTAATGTATCATTAAAATTAGTTTTTAAAAGAGTTAGTCCTTCGGGTAATAAATCTGTAATAGAAAGTGTTAGCATGACTCCTGAAGCAAAGGATAAGGATGCAGAAATAAACTTGTTGATATTATTAAACTTAAAATATATTGGTATTAATCCTAACATTGTAGAAAATCCTGCAATAATTGTTAAAATAAAAGGCATAATATTATTAGACATGTCATTCACCAATAAATTTTATTAAATATTTATTAATATTATAACTAAAAGTTAGATAATTATTTACTTAAATGTATTAGTATTTTTTTGGAGTTGTAATTAAAATTACTTGAAATATTCTCAAAAATATAGTATATTATTAGTGGTACAAGAAAGTTTTACAGCAAAAGTAAATGTTTCTCGCTTCCGGGTGGCTAGCGAGTAATTAAATAATCCCGGTCGTCAATGTTTCTCGCTTCTGGGTGGCTAGCGAGTAATTAAATAATCCCAGTCGTAAATATTTGAAAACTTCTATCTTTTGATAGAGTTTTCTTTTTTGTAACCTACTATAAAATTTACTAATACATAATTTTACTATGTAAATCTTATGATTAAATGTTTTATTTTTTTACAATTACATATAATATTAGTGGGAAACGTAAGTTTACCAACTTTACGCAAAAGTATTGACTTTTAACGTAAAATGTAGTATATTATTATTGCATTTGAGAAAATGTAGTAATGTGAAAATGTTAGCCGCTTATGGATGGTGCGGGTTATAAATAATTCCAATTGCGAAATGTTAGTCGCTTACGGGTGGTGCGAGTTATAAATAATCCCGAAGGAAAATGTTTGAAAATTCCATTATATTGATGGAATTTTCTTTTGCTTTATGGTAAAATAATATATACAAGGGAGTTGATGTTAAATGAAAGTACAAACTGGTTATATTTATCACATAAAGGATGAATTCTTTGATAAAATTAATGATAAAGGAATGATGATAAATCACGAAAATGGAAAAACTAGGCCTACCTACTTTACTATTAAGGATAAAGATATATTATGGTTTATTCCTCTAAGTAGTAAAGTTTTCAAGTATCAACCAATTATAGATAAAAAAATTAAAAAATATGGCTCTTGCAAATCTATAATGATAAGCGAAATTGCGAACAAGCAATCTGTAATTTTACTTCAAAATGCATTTCCTACACTAGAAAAATACATTGACCATCCACATATGATTAATGGTACACATGTTAAAGTTAGCGACAATTTAAAAGACGAAATACTAGAAAATTTTTATTCACTGCTAGCTTTAAAAAAACAAGGAATAAATTTATTTTTTCCAGATATTGATAAAATAAAAAAGATTATGCTTGATGAATTAAAATAATAGTTATAAATATTAAATAAACTACCAAAATATTAATAGAGGTTATCTTGGTAGTTTTTTTTCTTTCTATATTTATTATGGTATTATATATAGTAACTAAATAACATAAAGATAATTATTACTACTATTAAAAAACAAAAAAGTAAGATAAATTCTATGGTATTATATTTTTAGCCTTTAAAAATGCTTGTACTTAGAGTGATAAAAAGTAATAAAAAGTGCATGTGTTATTTAGAAATTTATTAAATACTTATTAATATTATAACTAAAAATTAAATAATTATTTGTTTAAATGTATTAGTATTTTTTTACAAGTCTTATTATATATGGGTAATTAGATGCTAGTAATTTTTAACTCTAATAAATGAAGGTGATATGTAGATATTAATAATGTAGTCATAAAAGAAAAGGAATGATTAAAATGACTAGAAGAATTAAACACTTTACTCTGCTTCTTACTATACTTTTAAGTGTTCTTCCTTTCAACGTTTATGCCTACTCTTCTTATGTTATTGCATCAGGAAAAAATATTGGTATTGAACTTAATGCTACTGGTGTTATTATTGTTGGTACTTACGATGTTGGTAATATGAATCCTTCAAAAAAAGCAGGACTAATTACGGGAGACAAAATTATCAAAGTTAATGATGTTGCTACTAATAGTATAAATGAAATGGTTAGTGTAATATCAAATACAAAGGAAAATTATGTTAAGTTAACTTATGTTAGAGATAATAAGGAATTTAATACTAATTTATCTTTAGTTAATGATAATAGTGGCACTTTAAAGACAGGACTTTATGTAAAAGATAGTATTAATGGTGTTGGTACTTTAACATTTATTGATCCAAATACTAGATTATATGGTGCTTTAGGGCATGAAATTATTGAGAAATCTAGTGGTCAAAAGTTAGAAATATCTGGTGGTAAAATATTTTCTTCAATTGTTACGGGAATTAATAGAAGTAGTGATGGTAAGCCTGGAGAAAAAAATGCTAGATATGATACAAATAGTGTGTTTGGTAATGTTATAGAAAACACTAATAGTGGTATATTTGGTAAGTACACTAGTGATATATCAAAGAATGAGAAATTGTATAAGGTTGCTGAGGTAAGTGATATAAAGGTTGGTCACGCTAGGATATTAACTACAATTAAAGATGATGTTATCGAGGAATTTGATATTAACATTTTGAAAGTTAACAGTAATAACACAAATAAAAATCTATTATTCGAAGTAATTGATGAAAACCTCCTTAATGTTACTGGTGGCATTGTTCAAGGTATGAGTGGAAGTCCTATAATACAAGATGATTATATTATAGGTGCGGTTACTCATGTTGTCGTTGATAATACTAAAAGAGGATACGGAATATTTATTACTACTATGTTAAAAGAAGCAGAAAACTAAAGAGTGCAATTATCTCTTTAGTTTATTTTTTTAATTATCTTTTTGTCTTGTAAATTTAAGTTTTATTTTATAAGTTCTAATTATAATTTATAATTTCTTAGTTGCCAATTCACATAATGATCATTAACTTTATTTACTATCTTTTATTATACAAGTACCTTTGTAATTCTTAAAGTAGTCTTCGATATGTGCAATTATTTGGTTTGCATCATTATATTTATCAATATCTATATGATTTGCAATAAAGGCATCTCCACCTATGTTTAGTGCTAAATAGTTTTTGTTATACTCTACTTCGTATAAATATTTTTCAGTATCTAGTGTGCAATTAATCGTGTACTTACCTACTACTTTATTATCTCTAAATAAATCTGGTTTAATATTTTTTACTACTATTTCAAGTATTAGAGTGATAAATCCAATGACAAAAACTATACCAATAAATTTAAGAATTTTTATAGTAAAAAGTGCAAGGCGTTCTGTGTTACTTACTTTTTCCACAATAACATTTGTGATATTGTTGTCTGTTAGTTCATCTATACTTACATTAAATATTTTTGATAGTTTTTTTGCTTGGTTTATATCTGGTGAAGTTTCATTTAATTCCCATTTAGATAGTGTTTGTCTAGTTATATCAAGAAGTTCTGCTAGAGATTCTTGGGACATATTATTTTTCTTTCTTAAATAAGATATTTTGCTTCCAAAATCCATAAGTTATTACTCTCCTTTCTTTAAGAAGATTATATTACTAAATACAAATAAGTTCTAGCAATATTAATTGGAAAGTGTGCAAAAATATTTAACATTTATCTCTTTCTTTTAGGGTTATTATTTTTTTCTAACACTTTAGTCTTTTTATTATTAGAAATACTTTTCTTATTAGATAATTGGTTATTTGATACTTTAAATGTTTTTATTCTTGGTTCATCATAAGATTCTTCTTCATCAAAAGTATCTTCTTTTAAGGCGAAGTTATCATCTAACATATCATTTGCAAGCATGAATCCTATAAAGTCATCTAAGTTATTATTCATATAATTACACTTCCTTTTTATAAATTTATATACCATAACATTTGTGTTTCATTTGGACTATCTGGATAAGCATATTCGTTTATCCCACACAAAATTGCACCTTGTTTATGATAGAAGTTTACAGCGTTAGGATTTGTGTTTTGACACTCTATTTTAAGTTGTTTAAATCCTTCTTTTTTACAAAAATTAAGTGCCATATTAAACAAAGTTTGTCCTATATTTTGATGCTGGTAATGCTCTTCGACACGTATATCCCATAATACTGCTAAGTCTATTTTATTTTCTAACATATCACAATCTGGAGTTTTAGTTGCTATTACACATCCAGCGATTAATTTATCGTTATCTTTTGCAACATAAATTTTCCAATTAGATAAATCTTTAAAATACTTTTTCCATTTAGAAGTTTTAGTATCAAATATTTTTTCATAGTAAGGTGTATCTACTAGTTGGATACTTAATCCTCCTAAGCCACGATTTATTTTGGTGATTTCGTATTTTTTGTTTGTTTTGTATTCAAAACTAATTTGGTCATATTTTTCTATATCTTCTACATTTAGTTCTTCATATTTAATCATTTCAATTCTCCTTGTTTAGTTCTTTTAATAATACTTTATAAACTAATTTAAATCTATATAAAACACTTTTTCATTAGTTCTTGAAAACTTCGTTATTTCTTTTGCTCCAAACTTTTCATAATAATTTACTAAAGTTGATTTTAAATATACTTTTTTGTATCCAAGAGATTTTGCTTCTTTTATTAGAGCATCATTTAATAGTTTAGAGTATCCTTTGTTACGATATTCTTTTTTTACGTACATTGTCGCATACCACGGAGTTAGATTTGATAGTGTATCATCATCTTGCTTAAATAGTGAGATAACCCCTATTAGTGTATGATTATCTATTAGTGCAAGTACGCTTATTATGTTGTTGTTAGTATTATTTAACTTACTATTTATATAACTTTTAAGGGACTTTTCTTTGCTTGACCATTCATAGTAGCAGAGTTTTGCATATTCTTTTAAATATTTTTTATTATTACTAATATTAATTATTTCCATGAATAGTTAAATAATCCTTTCTTGTTAGTTCGTAATTAGAAAAAACTAAGTTACCATCATAGAATGTGTATGGAGAAGTTTTTTCTTCCTCACCTATTTTTTTAAATCCAAGATACTCAAATAATTTACAAGAAGGGATGTTTTCTTTTACTGCGGAAGATGAGACTTTTTCTATTTCTACTTCTTTGAACATATAGTCTAATGCTACATAAGATGCTTCTTTAGCGTAACCATTTCCTTGATATAATGGGTCTATAAACCAACCTACATCACGAATAGTTATATCTATACCATTTTCATGAAAAGATATTTGACCAATAACTTCTTCTTTTTTACTTAAGGTATACTCTTCTTTAAGAAAAATACTCCATATAAAAACATCATTATTATTTGCGTTTTCTACTTTCTTTTTGTAAAACTTTTCTTGATTACTCCATGTCCAATGTTCTTTGTTATCTCTTTTCTTTTTAGCAGAGGTTAAATACCATTTATTTACTTTATTGTCCATAAGTATTTCCCACAGTCTTTTTTGCTCTTTCATACTAGAACTTCTTAATATTAATCTTTCTGTTTCTAAAGTTTTACTACCAAGCATAATATTAACAACACCACCTTTTCTAAATATTATTTTATCATATGATATAGTTATTGTACATATTTAATTTAAGAAAAAAGTCTAGTATTATCTAAACTTTTTAATATTTTTTAAAAATTAATCTTATGAAAGAAACAATTAATTATAAAAATGTACTAACTATATTAATTGTTCATAATTAGTGCTTTCTTTATAAAAAGAAAAAAATACCTAGAATAATCTAAGTATTAAAAGCCCCTCATTAAATTTTTAAAGTTTCTATAATAGATAGTTAAGATACTTGCTTTATCTATGTCATATTTAACTGTTGCGGGTATTTCGTTTATGATGTTACCTTCTTCATATACTTTAATAGTTCCTACAATATCTCCTTTTTTTACGGGTGCTTTAATTTTATTTAGTTCTAAATCGTATGTTACATTTCTTTTGTCACTAGTTTTACTGTTTAATATTTTTACTTCTTCGGTAGGTACTATTTCTGCATCAAGCGTTTTTCCTAAATCTACTTTTACTTTATCTAGAGTAGTATTAGTATCTAATAATTTATCAATACTATACATATTAAATCCATAATCTAACATACTTGTTGTTTCACTATTTCTTATTTGTGGTGTTGGTTCATTCATTACTACTGTAATTAGTCGCATATTGTCTTTTTCTGCGGTTGAAGTTAAGCAATATCCTGCTTCTTTGGTAAAACCTGTCTTTAATCCATCAACACTAGAATAAAACCTTACTAGTTTAATTGTATGTGAATATTACTATAGTAAAAAGATATCACTTCTTGAAAAGATAATAACATATTTTTTATGCTAAATCAAATAAAACAAACTTAATCTTTATTAAAAATATATTGATATATATATTCTGATAAATTATCAAATTTATAAGGATTTAGCGATACAAAATATCTAGTATTTAAATGAACAATATCATCAAACTCTTTTTCTATATAAGATTTCTTTTTATATTTTTTTGATGTTAATCTACTTAATCTCGCTTCCTCTCTTTTAAACGCAATTTTTTCAAAATTTGTCAATTCATCATAATTAAATTTTTCAAAAATGTCATTTGGTTGTCTTTTTAATTTTAACTTATACTTATCATAAATAATCTTTAAGACATCATTTTCTGTAAAACCCTTTTCTTTCAATTCATTAGCTATAATATTTTTACTTTCTCTATGTAAAATAGCAGATAAATACTCATAAACAATTTTATCATATTCATCAATATTCTTATTAATTTCTGCAAGAATTCTTAAATTAATAATTTTTCTATAATATGGCATTTTAGTTTTCTTAATAAAACTTTTTACTTGTTTATCTAATGTTCCAAAATCATCAATGTTTATTTCTTTGGATACACAATTACCTAGATGATTCTCTAAACAAATTATTTTACCAGTTTTAGCACGATATTTTTTATCATCTTTATTTTCAATTCCTAATATAGCATATTTGATGAAAACTTGGTCGTGTGATAAAACTAAGAATGTTCTGTTATTATGAAATTCATACAATAATTCATATATAATTTTCCTTCTATTGTCATCATAAGAAGATGCTGGATCGTCAATTACAACGACTTCTTTATTATTGCTCAATAAAAACAATAATAATGCAATTAAATTTTTTTCACCATATGACAAATTTTCAGTTCTATCTTTATGCTTTTCATCTTTAGTGCTTATTAAAAATACCGTTGCACTTCTACTAGAAATATTATAGTTATCAACTGAAAACTTATATGGAATTGAAAATAAATTTAAATAGTTATTTAATTTTTTTAAATTATTGAATACAATTTTAGCTGTTTTAGCTTTAAAATTTCCAAACTTTCTTTTTATTTCTTTAATATTATTATTGAAATCAGCAATTATTTCTTCCAGTTCTGGAAATAATTTTTTTAATGAATTTGATAATTTGATTTTTTCTATTTTATTTATATCTAACATATTGCTGCTATAAGAATCTATCATTTTATACATATCAATAATAATATTTTTATTGTTAATTGCATCATATAAATCTTGTTCCAATTTTTTTATTTCTCTTTTATAAGAAAAATTTGGCACAGTTATGCCTATATCTTTTAACACATCTTGTGAATCAGCAATAATTTTATATTGTTCAGGCTTAATTTCTAGAATCTCATTAATTTTTTCTTTTTTATTATCAGTTAATTTTCGAGAACAAAATGGACATTTATTATTTTCGTATAATGAAAAAGTCACACCTTGTTCTATCCATTTAACATATTCTAAGCCATTATCATGAATAAAATTAGAATATTTTTTATATTTTGGGTTTTCTGTTTCTTTCTTTAGTTTTTCTATTGATGATGCAGCTGAAAAAATTTCGCTTTTTGTGAATTTTCTAGTATTTATCTTTTTAATCATATTTTCAACATCATTTATATAACGAAGTAAATGTTCTCTTTCAAAATTTATTTTAGATAATAATGTTGATATATCATTTTTAATTTTTCCTAATTCACTACTATTAGCGAAAATAATTGAATACATATTATTATTTTCATTTCTTTCAATTAACAATTGTTTTTGTGCATTTTCATCAAATATTGAATAACTATCTTTAACAACAATAGGGCTTAAATCAACTAAAGTATCATCGATATTCTTTCCATATGAAACCACATTTTCTTTTATCTCACCATTCATTGCTCCAGCGATAGATGATTTTCCACTGCCACTCATTCCATAAATAAAATTTATTTTTCCTTCATCCAATTTTAAGTCTAATTCATCAATATTTTTATAATTTTTTATAATTAATTCCATCTATTTACCTCCTGAAATATATTTTATATTTTTACTATTATATAATAATCAAAAGTAAAAGTTTATTTTAATAGTTTGTTATTAAAACTTCAACAGTTTTTGTAACATTTCCCTCTTGTTTATGGTAATTTGAGTTATTATAATCACAAGTTATGTAATGTATAGTATAATTGTGTTCTCTAATCCATGCCTCTAACATTTCATGTGTTGCTCCTTTGTGTTTTATAACATTTGATAATGCAAACTTAATACCTTTAGAATCTAGAATAGTTAGGTAGTTAAGCAAGTCTATTTCATCTTGTTTTGTCCACCCACCATTTTCATTATAACTAGCTGTTCCCAAGAAATATGGTGGATCACAATATACTAAAGTATTTTCATTTGTTTCAATTGCAAATTCTCTAAAATCAGAATTAACAAATTCTATATTCTTTGTTTTTAATTTAGTAATAAAATTCTTCAAATTTTTTCTAAGTGAATTATTAAAGTCTCGTTTACCAACAGGCATATTAAATTCTCCATTACTATTAAACCTGATCTGATTATTAAAGCCATATATAATCAAAGTCAAAAACAAAAAATCTTTTTCTATTGAATCATATTTCATATTATTATAGTCATTTCTAAGTTCTACATATTTATTTTTGTTATAAGATCCCAATCCCTTATCACTCGTACAATGATATATTTCATAACCATTTAATAATGAATTACTTAACTCATACTTATCAATAATTTTTTCAAGTTTGTCTATTATATATCCATCTTCATACTTTTTAAATAGGTCCATAACTCTAATTATTTCTTTTTGTTTATCTACACAAACAATTCTTTTGGCATTTACATTTACACCGACATTTGAACCACCAGAAAACAAATCAACAAACAAATCCAATTCCTTAGGGAAAATAGGAATTAATTGATTAAGTATTTTATATTTTCCACCAGTATAATTTAATGGGGACTTTACTATATCATTAGAAACTTTTGCCTTAACAGTTTTTGGTTTTGTTACTTTTCCAACTTTGCATATAAAAAGTCTTTCTTTATGGTTATCAATATGTGTTTTTCCAGTATTAAATTCCCTAAAATCAGTTTCATAAACTTTTACTTTACCCTTTTTACCCAAAGTGTCCATAATATCTTCATCAGATATTTTTGCTTGTGATCTACCTGCTCCTTTTTTTCCCATATTATTATAAGAAACTATAATATACTTTGCATCAATATTCTCAATTAAATCTTTAAATGCAAGGGGAGCTGATACTGAACAATACTTACTTTTAATTCCATTTCGTTCCATTTTTTTTGCAACACCATGAACTTTACCTTTTTCCCACATTGCTACATTTTCTAACAAATGATATGCATCAGAATATTGTCTAGAGTTATAAGGTGGATCAATATAAACAACATCTGCTTTTAAGGTTCTTACCAATTCATTTGAATCTTCATTAAAAATTTTATTATTTTTATTATTTGTGTTCGACTTTAAATCAAGCATACATAATTCAAGTTTTTTATTTAAATCGCCTGTTTTTCTATATGCATCATAATGACCAACTGTGTTTGCAATTTTATCCATAGCATATAAAAGTGAAGTTATCAAAATAGCTCTTTCTCTAATATTTAAATTATTATTTGTATAATTATCTTCAATATCTTCTCTAATAAATCCAATTTTTTTACAATTTTCTTCACTAAAATAAGTATTTGAAAAATTTAAAGAAAAATAATTATCTTCTAAATCTGTTAATGAATTATATTTTTCAATATATTCTCTTATTTTATTTTTATCTATCTTTTCATTACCAAACCATGCTAAATAAGAAATATAATTTGATTTTAGCAAATCATTTACATACACTTTAGTCTTTTGATCGTTGAAAAAATCTCCAACTATACCCGTTCCGCCAAATAAATCTAAAAATGAAGAATACTCTATTTTTTCTTTTTTCATTATTTCTTTTATAAAATTTATCATTCTAAATTTACTACCAATATATCTCCTATTATTAATTGAAATCAATTTCATTTTATCCTCCATTTCCATTTTAGGCATCACATACCATATATAAATTATACCATAAAAATAGATAATTGAAACAATTATCTATACTTTTTCTAAAATTTCTTTTTCAAACCATACAGGATCTGGTTCTAACGATTTATAAGCCTTATCAAACCAAGAATATATATAATCATACTTTACATTATTAATAATTAAATTCTTTAAAATATCGATATTTATAGGTATAATTTTAAGTCCATTTGTATAACTTCCATTTCCCTTTGGATAACAATATGTTTTTCTATTTCTAAAATCCATTATGATTCTTTCTTCTAGTATTGGAGCCACAAACAATGCATAGTCGTTTTCATTATTTGTTAATTTTATATTCTCTCCTAAATGTCTTGAAACAGGTTCCATTTCCATAGACCTTTGCCCAGTAGATTCTGAAAGAGTTGCTTCTATTAATAAATCGTGCTTAGGGTAACCATCTTCATCATACTTATATACAATATCTGCCATACCTCCACCAGCATGAGTTTTTGGAAGTAAATCAGCATCTAAACTCAAATTCATATAATCTAGTATATTTCCTTTTTTATTGCTAATTCTATACCAAGCAATTCCCAATATATACTCAAATATAGTTGGAACTGTAGCATTGTCTGTAACATATTCATTCACTATGTCATCATTTCTATCTTTAATATTATCTAGTAGCATTAAAATTTTATCATTAGAAAATTTTTCATCTATTAATTTATTAAATGCCTTTAGTTTTTCATTTTCTACATAACTATTAATTGTATTTATTGTTAAATTTGTACCTAAACCACTATTAATATTTCTAATAACATCTTCAATTTTTAAAGAATAATTAGGAGAAATTTTCTCAAGTGATACATTATTATAAAATAAATCTTTATAATTATTTTCATCCAATAATTGCTCTTCAAGTAAATTATCTATTATTTCTTTAAAATAATATTTTGGCAACATATCAAGTTCAATCTTTTCATCTTCAAACTTAATAATATCTGTTAAAGAAAAGTATCTTTTATTTAAATCAAAATATTCTTTTAAATTTACTTTCCATTTAAACAAATGCAAATTAGTAAAAAATTCTTGCTTAAAATCTATTATATTTTTTACCATAGAAATATCAAGACTTCTAAATTTCTTATCAAACTCTTCATCTAAATTATTAACCCTGTAACCTAAAAATAAATATTCAAGCCAAAGAGGTCTTGTATTTCCTGATATTTTTTGACAACAATTATATAATTCTTTATATTTTTCTAGCCTCTCCTCAAAGGTATTGTGTCTTAAATGAAAAATTAAATCTACTAAAGCGTGATATACATTATTATAAGGTCTATCATATGCTCTACTTTTTCTATTAAGTCCTATTATTTCAAAGGTTTCTTCGGTAACAGGATAATTTTGCCTAAAGATATTCCAAGCTTGTAAATAATTATTCATTTCAAATATTTTCATTTTAATTATTTCATCAATGTCTAATCCCATTCTATTTGCTTTAATATCTTCAACCATTTTCTTAACATCATACTTATTTTTACATAATGGTAATAAATATGTAAATTCTTCATAAGAAAGATAGTCTAGTTTTTCAATCATATATATCAGTGCAATAAATGGTCTTATTTTTATTTCACCATCAACAATTTGTAGTTTTAACATTTGTAACAAATAGTAATAACTATCTTCTGATATTAAGAAAATATTATCTTTATCCATTTGCTTATACAATAAATTCTCTATACTATTTCCAACAGCAGTAATTCTTCTATCATTTGTTATAACACCAATATTAACCAATCCAGATGTTTTTTCTCTTGCATCCTTATCTGGTCTTGGTGCTTCACCGTAAATAAAGTTATTATCTTTTAAGAAATTATAATATTTTTCTTGTGTATTAGGATTCCATGGTAAATTAGGATTTAGTTTCCAGAATTCTTTTAGTAATTGTAACTGTCTTTCGATTTTATAGTTTAATTGGCTTGTTCTAAAACTAGTAGTACCAATAGACCAACTGTAACTTTTAAAAGTCATATCTACCTACTCCCTTCTATATATTATTTTATCATAAAATTTGCATTTTTTTGAATTTAATGTATACTTTCTATTTATTTTCTTAAGAATCCAGTTTTCTGTTCTTTAAATAAGTATTCATTTTTTTATAAATTAATTATATTATAAAAAAAGAATCTGATTTTAATATCTCATGAATAAGTCAACAAAAAGTGGACACTAAAAAAGAATTTATTGAAACCCTAATTC
>OIYG01001612.1_pt1 | contig 16367 bp, 16 predicted proteins | sample 1587861 | NCBI WGS metagenome assembly OIYG01 (sample SAMN03283272) | human gut metagenome | biome: human-associated habitat; material: feces | host: Homo sapiens | place: Peru | collected 2012 | reverse complement strand
AGCAGCCCGAAATAATTTTCGAACTGCTGTTTGTTTAATATGTTCTGTTAGGATCGTAAAGAATCGCTGACCATTTCGCAGGGTCGTACGGCTTTTCCTGGTAGTCGTAATCGATGCCAACTAGCTCGAGCGTTTTTCCCCCTGCATAAATTCCGGTGTGCCCGTTTCGCCACGCGATCATACCATCTTTCGGGGATCCGCCCCACTTGGAATAGTATGCTAAATAGTTGCTGGTGCCGGGCCCGTGGTTGCCGGGCGATGCTCGCCCATAGGCGTAGTTCACGAGGTACGAGCAATCGCCCACTTGCTGACCGATGTCTTTTAGTGCTTTCTGATAATACGAGTTCGTCCATATGTTCGGGTAACTTTGTTTTAAGCTATCCGCAAGCGCTCTGGACGCGACCTGCCCCGCCCCGCCGAACCAGTACCTGAAACCGGAAAGCGACCGCGCCCGCGCTATGATTTCTTCCGCGTCCGTGCTCGGCGTCAACCAGTAAAGCGGCTCCCCGCTCCATAGTGGCGCGGGCGTCGTGTCGATAGATAGCAGTTCTTTCGAAATGTTTCCGGTCGTAGTGATCGCCGTCACGTCTGCGTAAAACTGTGCCGCCCTGTTCATCATCATATTGTAAGCGTTTACGCGCAAATATGGAATCTGACTGATGATTTTATTCCACCTTTCGGCGGCGGCGCCTGACGAAAGAAGCAGCGCCTTTGCGGCGCGCCCGTTCGCGCCTAAGCCGCTCGACCATTCAGACCGGCCGGATCCCGCCGCCGTGACTGTGCCGTTTCCATTACAAAATACGATGCAAAAATAAAAAGTGCAATTTTGTGTCGTATGTGAATATCTTGTGTAAAGAATCGCAAACCGGAAAACATGCCCGTCGTAGGTGATAAATGGCGGGGAAATAAAAATCTTCTCGGAATCATAGTAAATTCGGTCGTCGTCGTCATCGTAATAATAATCGCGGCCCGTACCTAACGGCGCAAAAGTGAGATAGTCCGGCAGAGCTCCGGTGCCGCCAGACGGCACGTCCGGGATGTTCTGCCCGCCCGAAAAAGCATTGAATTCGTTTTGCCATCGTCGATTCTTCCATCCTGCTATAAATCCGCGTCTCTGCATGAAGCCTCCTTATAAAAACGACCGCCCACGAGGGGGCGGCCAAAGTGAAAGGAAATGGAGCGATTAAGCGGATACTGTCACAGTATAATTGGCCTTTTTCGACGGGTCGAGGTGCGAAGTACCAGTGATTGTGATCGTCTCGGCGGTCTCGTCAGTAGCTACCCAAAGCGTGCCGTCCTGGTCGATACGTGTATGCGGGGACTTTGCGCCGGTGATGGTGTACGTTACGTAACAATCGGCAAGCTTTCCGTCCTCCGGCGTTACCTTCGGGAGTGCAAGCTGTAGAAAATGGCCCTTCTTTACAGTGCCGGCCTTTTTGCCTCCCTTGTCGAGGATCTCGATGGTGGCCACGCCGATGTTTTCCGGCTCTACAAAGCAAAGTGCATTACTGCCGTAAGAGAAGTTTACCATCTTCCAGTTATGAAGCCATCTCTTCTCCTCGAGGTTGTCCCCGTTTTCCCACTGCTTTAGAATCGGGAAGCCCTTCACGTTGTGAATTCTGAAGAAGTCGGTGTCTGTGTAAATCATAAACACCTTGTTACCCGCAAAGCCGTCCGAATCGGTCGCAATAATCTGTCCCTTATCGTAGAGGTCGAGATACTGACGATTGAATGCCCATGCAAGGTTATAGTTGTTCTGCGTCGCAATCACGTCGCCCGATACAATCATAATCGCGTCGCCTTCCGCGGTCTTCGTGGAAAGGTGCTGTAGATTGTAGTCTCTGCGTCTTCTAAACGCAAGGTCGCGGGAGATCACGTCAAGCTGCTTCGAGAACTGTAAGGCCGTCGGGGAGTCTACCGGGCGAGTCGCCGGAACGATTCGCATGTTACCACCCTCGATGACGCCATCGATCGCCGCCATAATCTCCTCCTTATCGTCCTCCTCCATATCGGCATAGAGACGATCAAGACAGGAATTCCAGAAGTTACCGAAAGCGGCCATAGACTGAAAAGCGGGCTGCAGGGCAAAGCTGTTCAGCGTAACCACATACTTCTTGCGAAGCACGTTGCAAAGGAACTGAATCTTTACCTTCGGCGGTGCGGACTTAAAGAATCGCTCTGGATTGCTGTCAATCTCGTACGCAAGCGGGATAAACTGATCGATAGCGACCTCCTCGACGTACTGATCGCCGTCACCGGTTAAGCCCGTGTCCTCGCGGTAAAGCTTGCGGAATGGGTTTGAAGCTCGATACACCTTCTTAATTGCTACGTTGCACATAAGATTCCGCAGTGTGTCGATATATGCGTTCTGTACCTGTGTCGGCGCCTGAATGAATGCGGCGGCCATCGCTTTGAAGGTGTCGCTGGTTACAATCGGGAACTCGTAGGCGTACATTCCGCCAACAGTTGCATTAACAGCGTTCACGATTGCTACATAGTCATAATTTGTCTTTGCCATTTTCTTCTCTCCTTTATGTTGTTTCAAGATTATTCGCAACTATTGTTGATGTTGCGTGCGTCAGGTCTACCCGTCTTATTCCCATTATGTTATTTGCAACTACGACATTTTTCACCGTACCGGACTGAGAAGCGTTTACAGCGTACGCCTCATCTGTCTGCCCTCTAAACGAATTCTCGCAAACGGTCACCTTGTCGGTATCGGCCTGTAAACGAATATCGTCAGAAGCCGAGTTTAAAAAGGAACATCCCGAAATCTTTGTGTCTGTGGCTCCGTTGACGGTTAAAATTGAGAACTTATTGTTTTCAAATTTGCAATTTTCGATCCGCGTATTATCCGTTACGCCAATTTGCACTCCAGCGTAAGACATGTCGTCGAATGTCGATCCCTTAATATTCCCGGTTGACTGATAAATTTCTATGCCGGTCGATGAACTTGAAAATTCACAATCGCATATGCTAAAAGCGACCTTCTGACTGACGTCGGCGGGGATAGAAATTCCAATTGATACCGACGTAATGCTAGTATTACTTATTGATGCTGGTCCTTTCCTTAGTATGATACCCTTCCCGGTCTTGTCCGGGCCAACGATCTTCATTCCTGAAATGTTGATAGCCTCTCGCGCTCGAATAGCGACAGAGTCTGTCGCGCTTTTAATCGTTGCGGTTCCGAAGCCGAGCATCGTAGTGGGGGCCGAAGTCTCTATAGGACCGGATACTACGTATGTGCCGGGTGGAAAATATACAATCCCGCCCTTGTTGCAAGCGCGCTGGATAGCGTCAAGGTCGTCCGTCTTCCCGTTGCCCCGTGCTCCGTATGCCATCACGTTGTGAACCGGGAGCCGCGTCAAAATTGCTTCGTCAACGTATTTTTTGTTTGCTGCGTGGACGCCATCTGTAGGGGCTGCGCATGAAATCGTATGCTCGCCGAGATTGACGTCTTTCGACGCGCCCGTATATGGGACGTAGTTTGCGCCGTTGAGGCTCTTGAGCTTCGCCTTTTCAGCATCCGTAAACGCGTTTGTATTCGGCTGTGCCTCGTAACTCTTCTTAATAGCAGCGCCGGTAAGGATCGCCTGTTTCTTCGCATTCACGACGGTTGCGCCGTCAAGCTGCACATCCTCGACCTTGTTCACCTGCGCGTCCGCTTCGATTCCCTCGAGTTTCGCCTTTGCTGCATCCGTAAACGCGTTTGTGTCCGCGTTCGACTCGTAAGCGGTTTTAATACCTTCGGCTGTAAGTGTCGCCTTGTGTGTCTTCGCGTCGACTGTAGTTTTACCGTTTAGAAGCACGTCCCGAACGGCTGAATCCTCGAGCGTGGTGACACGGCCCGCGACGGTGTTGACTTCGTCGCCTAGTTCGGAAATACTCTGCTTAGCTTCGGCAATCTCTGCAGCATTGTTCGCAATATCGCCCTCCGCTTCCGGCTTCCACGCCTTGAGCGTTGCTAGGTCTGCCTTCTCTACATCCGTAAACGCGTTTGTATTCGGTTGTGCCTCGTAACTCTTCTTAATAGCAGCGCCGGTCAAGATCGCCTGTTTCTTCGCATTCACGACGGTTACGCCGTCAAGCTGCACATCCTCGACCTTGTTCACCTGCGCACCCGATTCGATGCCCTCGAGCTTTGCCTTTGCTGCATCCGTAAACGCGTTTGTGTTCGGCTGTGCCTCGTAACTCTTCTTAATAGCAGCGCCGGTCAAGATCGCCTGTTTCTTTGCATTCACGACGGTTACTCCGTCAAGCTGTACATCTTCGATCTTGTTCACCTGCGCACCTGCTTCGATTCCCTCGAGTTTTGCCTTTGCTGCATCCGTAAACGCGTTTGTGTCTGCGTTTGCCTCGTAAGCGTCTTTCACGATCTCCTTCGTGATAAGGGCTTTTTTATTCTCGTTTAATACAGAACGCCCGTTCACTAGAACGTCATCGACGCGGTTTACTTCTGCGCCGTCTGAAATACCGGCAAGCTTTGCTTTCTGCGCATCGGTAAAAGCGTTAGTGTCGGGGTTCGACTCGTACCACTGCTTAATGTCTTCCGGCGTGATGGTGATTGTTGCCACCCGGGTACCATCGTCGAGAACGGAGACGCCGTTAAAAATCACGTCGATGATTTTATTGACCTCTGCCCCGGCTTCAATTCCGGCGAGCTTGTCCTTCTCTTCTGTTGTATAATTGTTATCGGTGTGCACATAGTCAGCATCAGAAACATAATAATTTTCCGGGAGATACTTCTCTAGAAAAGCCTGTACATCTGCTTCGGTGAAGTAGCCGAGATGCTCGGTCAAGATCTCAATCATCTCTTTAGTGATGACGATTTTACCGTTCTGAATCGGCTGCAGAACGCCGTCCCAAATAAGTCCATCCACGAGACCGTGCGCTACGATGTAATCGATGAGCTCGGATCGCATCTTAAAAATCATCTGCTCTAGCTCTGTAAGCCGCGGTATCGTGATGCTTTTAGCTGCTTCAGAGTTTACGACTTTCTGAATCTCCTCCTGTGTAGCGAGGGCCGTCGCTTCGAAACGCGCTTTAGCGCTTGCCTGTGCGTTTCGAATCATTTCGACGTTATCCCAATTCATAAATTAATCCTCCTTTCCGTTTAGCTGCTCTAGTACCTCTGTAAGCTTTTTTGGCACCGGTAAACCTGCCCGGCCCGCGTTCTCGATAATGCTCATAGATTCATTTGCGATATAGAAAAATTCTACTACGCCCATGCATACGGCCTTGCTGAGTGAAATATCAATAAGATGGGCGACCGCGACAAGCGCTAAAATGAAAATCTTTTTCATAATGCCGCGTGCGCAAGTTTTGCTATTTAGTCTCCGCTCGATGACTGCATGCAGAAGACCCGTGCAAAAGTCGATGACCATTAAAGCGATCAGGACTAAAAGAGCGGGGGTCAGTTCGCCGAAAACGAAAGATAACAAACCGCCAACAACGGCGGCCACGCTCTGAATTCTATAGCCCATTTTATACCCCCTTACTTTTAAGCTTTACTATTACTTTCTTCTCGTCGAAGTCGATCTCGACGCCGCTTGTTTCCATCTCGCTTCCGTTAGCCGGTGACTTCACGACGACGTTAAAATCGTCATACTTAAAGGAACCGGCGGCCCGTCTAAAATCCTCGTTTTTCATAGTGCTACCCCTCCGTAACAAAAGCGTCAAGGTCTGTGATCGCCGGGGCCGTGTATTCATCGTCCTGCTTGTCCTCCGGTGGAATAGACGGGTCAGTGAGACGAAGAATCAAATTCATGTTCGTCTTGTTGAGGTCTACATTCTGCTGCGTCAGCTCGAGGATTTTTTTCTCCCTCTCTTCGAGCTTCGCGGCAAGGTCAGCGGCCTCGATTGCGTCAGCGTCCTTGATTTTATTAATCTCCTCCATAACAACCGGGTCCTGTGTGCCCCAGTTGTTAACAATGTACTCCCACTGTTCTTTCTTCATGGTGCCGTTTTCTCCTTTCGCAAAATAAACATCTGTGCTTATAAAAATATTATAACCCTATTATAAGAATTTAGCAATGTTATGGCTTCGCTTCCAGCGCTGAGACTCGGCGTTCCAAGTCTTTTAGCTTCGCGTCTACTCCCGCAAGAATCTCGTTTATACCGCTGATAAGATCGCCGATCGCCTTCACGTCTTCGTTATGCTTTTTCGTCAATGCGTCAATCTCCTCTTGCAAGTGGCAATCTTCTGTCGTTCGCTCTGCTTTCTCGAGCTTGTCGGCGGCGATTCGCTCCGCTTTCTCGATTTTAACACGCCGGTCCATTTCCACGTTTTCCTGCGTTAGCCCCGAGAATAAGTGGCGGTCATTTTTATCAAGGTTAGGGGAGATCGGCTCCCCTTCAGAAGTTTTTAAGATAAAATCTCTGTCAAAGTTCATCGTAATAGCCCTCCTGTTCGTCAATTTCGTCTGCTAAATAATCATGCTGAAAACATCTACTCATTTTATCAGTAAACCGCTTAAAGAAATCGGTTGCCGGTAACTGACTGATAAGCTCGTTTGCAAGGTCGATAATGTCACCGCCCTGCCGCCGTACATCCTCCGTCCAATGTGTCGCCGTCTGCTGTCCTCGGGTTCCGTTGCTGCCGTCGCCCGACTTTTCGGCGGTCGTGTTAGTGCTGTCAGTTTTCGTGTTCGTCTCGTTCTCGAAGGCGTTTGTACTCGTCCCGTCGTCCTTCGTATGGCTTTCGCTCGTGCCCTCTCCTTCGTGAGTGTCCGAGGTTTTCCCGATGGAATCAGACTGCGTGCTAATAAATTCGACGTCCGGGTTATTGTCTAGATCGTACGGAATCACGCCGCCCTGATAATTTGATTCCGGGTATTGAAAAGAGAAAGCCCGCTGTTTACTGGTTCCGTTATCGGTCGAGCTGTCGGTCGTCCCGCCGGTGGTGTCCGTCGTTCTTCCGGTGGTCCCGCTGCTCTTACCGGCTTCGGTCGTGTTACCGGTCAACGCATCGGTTATTGTTCTCGAAAGTTCCCGGGCGATCTGCGCCTTCGTCTCCTCGTCGAGCGTAAAAGTCCCGTCGTGCTCTCGGTGCTCCGTCTTGTAGAGATCGAAAAACCACTCGCGGGTTTTTCGATCCGTCCACATGGCGAGTTCATCCTTATACATAGGATAGAATCGGGAAAGGTTGCGGCGGTAAAGCCATGCAAACCGGACCGGTGTTTCACAAAGACGGTCGAGACTAAAGAAATCTGCGAGGGCGGCCTTAGTCTCATCGTCCACGGGGGTAGTTTTATAAAGGTCCTTGTCTGTATACTTTTCAAGATATTCTTCAAATGTGATTTCATGTTTGAGTTGCGGGACATAATCATATCTGAAAAAGAATTTACACATCCTGCTCACCTCCCTCCGGTTTTGCTTCGCCGTCCTTCGGTTTGTCTGCCGGAATCTTGTTTCCGTTTTTGTCGTAGTCGCCGACCTGATTTTCGAAATTATCGAGCGATACCGAAAGGCCATCAAGCCCGATTCGTTTTGCAAGTTCAATCCCCTTCTTGCGGGTTTCAAAAGCATCATTCAGAATAAGATCAACGTTCATTCTGTTCTCGATGATTTCCATAGGCGTGACGCCGGTTTGCTTATCGATTTCAGAATTTACGCGGATGCCAATGGACTGTAGGAAATCGTGGTGCGTCTTATCGAAAGACTGGTATAGCGTCCGAAGTTCATCGCTTGCACCGTTTGTCGACATGATAGCCGCCGCCGGTGGTTTTAGATCGTCCTCGTCGAAATGAATGATATATGGCACTCCCACGGCGGCGGCGGTCCTCTGTTTCTCGATGTCTCGCGCCTGTTCACGGGTGCACGTTATAACACTTGTACCAAGAATGTTTCTGACACAGGCTTCAATTGATGTATTGATAACGGACAAACGGTCTACATAGTAGAAAATCGTCCAAAGCGGCGACCATCCTGTGAAATTGTCATAAATCAAACAACAGTTTGCAAAATTGTCATCTTCCTGTTCCTGTACCGGGATCCGTTCCCCATAATCCCGCCCGGCGTAGTCGGTGAGTGTGCATTTGTTTGGGTATCCATAGAACGATAAGTTATCCATCCCGGCCACTCTAAAATTTCTCCATGTGTCGTCTGTATAGCTTCCATTCGTTTTATTTACTCGAGCAAAAGCGCAGGAACCGCCAAAAAGTATAGTGCGCTCGATTAGCTCTGTTGCTATAGTCTTTCGACCGTCCGCCGGTTCGTACTTCCAGCGAAAACGGCTAGTGAACTCTGAACAGAGAAAATTAAAAAGATAAGCATCTCCCCGCTTTTTTACCATCTGCGCTTGTTTATATGTGGCGTCCCGTCGATTGGAACGCCCCCAAAATGCTATGCATTCGTTTAAATAATCAAACATCTGTACCCCCTTTTAATTATCGGCATTGTCGTCAAAGGCCGCCTGACTCGGTTTTTCATTCCATAAAAACAAGCCTTCGTTTAAAAGTGTAGCCGTCTTTACCGTCATCCGAAGCGGATAATGACTGTGCTTTAAGCATGTGGCCTCTGCCTGTATATAGTTCACTCGCTTCTTTATGTTAATCTCATCCCATGTGAGAGGCTTATAAAGTCCGCTATAACCATACCGCTTAAAATAGTTCTTTAGCCGCTGCCGGTCCTTCGCCCCCGTATTTACAATATATATGCCGAATTTATCATCAGACCCGGCCCCCTGCCCATCATCTGAAAATGCAAGCCGCCCGAGGTCCGGCAAAAATGACGCATACGGGGCGACCGCGTTTTGCTGTGCATACGAAGCGTTTAGCTGGTTTTGAGCCTGTGTCAAGCTCTGCGCCCGGAACTTTCGCGCCTGTGAATCTGCGTAGACGTCAATGCCTAGATTAGCGGCACTAAACGCCGTATCACTTAGGAACTTTACCGCATCCATGCTCTCCTGTCCGCCTTTTAACAAGTTCGACGCAGATACACCAGAACCGACAAGCGAAGCGGCACCGATCGCCGTATTTGCTGCGAGCTGCGCGCCCTGCGATGCAAAGCGCATCGTCTGAACGGTATTTGCAACACGGTTTTCGGCGATACTTCTATCTAGATTCTGCTGCGCAAAACCGTTTGAAATCTGGTTCCACATTGATCCGCTCGCGCCCTGCAGCACAACAGCGGACTTAAACCACGGCATACCCTGAACACATTTATCATACTTATACGGATGTGACTTAATGCCCCTGAATCTAGCATACGGCGTCCCACTAGGGGTGCAGATAGCCCAGATGTCGACCGTCGAATCGGTCAATTCGTCAAACCGGATAGCCGACATATTGCCCGAGATCGTTGAAAACAAGACGGCCTCCCCGTACATATAATCCGCCTTTCGTGGATAAGTCCCGATGTCTCTTGCTACCTTCGGCTTTACGCTATACGCATTATTTTTTATAGATGTATACCGGCCCTGCGCTGTCGTCGCCGTGCAATATACGGAGCTTATTGTATACGAGTCCTGCAGCTCGAGTTGCCCAGCCGAAAATAGTACGCTAACATTATGCTGAACCTTCGGGTCTGTCCCGTCGAAAAAACCTGTGCCCGTCGGCGGAAAATAATATTTCAGCGTCCCGCCCTCGTCAAGAATTACAAGCCCTGTTCTCGGTGCCATTGTGATAGATGGAAAAACGACACTTTGACCGTTCACGGCCTGTGCAACGAAGCCGTTTACACTGTCAGATACGTCGTACTGCGTCAAGTCTGTACTTGATACAATGAATTCGTATTTCTTCGACTTGTCGGTCCCTGGGTCGAAGACTTCCGAACTTATCGTTGTTAGCGGCTCGATTAATCCGACCGACTCCGGGGCCGTATTGTATCCGGCTGCGTCCTCTGCGTCCGAGACGGGACCCCGGATCTTAAAACCGCTTTCAATTTCCAGTTCATCCGCGCCGCCCATCGTTACCCACTCATCGAGCAAGAGGTAAATCCGCGTTACGTTCCGGGCAAGCGGTTTCATTCCAGTGACGAAGTAATACGCAACGAAAAGTTTTCCGGTCGTCTCCACGTTCCACGGGTCGCGCGGATCGCCGCTAATGTCAACGAAATCGTCATCCCCCGGGTATCCTGTTCGAGTCAGTCTAATATAATCGACCTCCTCCCACGAATACCACGGCCCGCCGGGGCCATGGGTGCCTGTCGAGTTCGGTGCGTTTTGCTGATCTCCTCGCAAATCCTTTACGGAACCGGGTAAATCAATATACTGTAGCCCGTCCATGTCGTCACGCTTCACTGCGATGCCCTTCATTTGAATGTAGTTAAGCGGATTTAAAAAGTAGTCTTGATTTAAAACGTCTCTTGAAAATGGGCGATTATAGTAGTCAAAACCGGTATGCTTCCATCCGCATACGTTGTAGTAATTTGCCATGATTCACCTCTTATATAAGCTGAAAATCTTCATAAAAAGGGTTACACGACTGAACTTATTGAAGTTTGTTCTTCATGGGGTGGCCGGTGGCAATTAGCCATCTTTCCCGGATACACCATCACCCCGATCAATCAGAATAACCCCTAACTCTATATTATCATAGAACGTATATCTTGTAAATACGTGCACGGCATTGCACTTGTGTGCACGCGCTATAACTGAGCTCGTTTCGCTCTCATTCGTTCGCGGTCACGGATCTTTTTGAGCTCCTTTTCGGACTTCAAGTCCTCGTAATTTTTATATAAAACGTTGCCCGCCTTGTCTTCCTTTCCGTTTTTGAAAATTCTAAAACTATAGTTCGGGATTTTGGCCGCGATCCTCGCCCCTAGTTCGCAAATATCGCCGTCGTAATCGAAGTACAAACAGTCCGCATTCAGCAATCCACTTGTCGCCATGCTGAACGGATCCCCGTACACTTCCTCCTTTATATCATACATGATTGAGTCGAGCTTTGTTCTTATTGCAATCATGAGTAATTGATGAATAGCATGCTCAGAAACTGCATATGCAGTTGGGTTATTGTTCTTGAAGTCAATCCCGAATAGATAGCTTCTAGCTAAAAGCCCATAATGGACGCCTTTTCGTTTCTCGTTTGCCTCGATGCTTTTATTACACATTTCATAGAGCCGGGTGCCCATTCTAGACCCCATCTTTTTGCTGGTTCCTCCCATATAGTAAAATAGTCCCGCGCCTGTTTTCTCTGCTCTCTGTTTGGTTTCGTCCGTATATATTCCCACGGCGGCTGTTTCGTCCATTCCCAGCCACCAGTTAAAAAATTTCGGCGACGGTTCCGCGCCATCCTGTCGAGAAACGAACATGCCTCCCGTCGGCAAAGGCTCAAAATTTAATATCGTCGGAAATGCGGCCCGGAGATCGAGCCCGTATTTGTATTCGAGGCGGCCTCGTTCGCCGGAATTGCCGTTTATCGGAATAGCCGTCAGCATATCATTTAACACGGAACCGAAATAATCACGCTGTGAACGTTCATAGCAGCGCATAAAGTCCGGCATAAACGTAAAATCAAAATCCGGTTCTTTGTTTAAAAGCGACATCATTGACACGTCTTTAGGCGACGGCTTTAATATATCATCTCGTTTAGCCGTCACCTTGACGCCGTTAAAATAGAACTTATTCGTATCAAAATGAGTATCGTCTGTATCGTCGAAGTTTCCAACGATACGCCCGAAGATTTCGGGCGGCAATTCGATTGGACCGTCTGCGTTCTCACAAAGACTCGCAAGCGTTTCCCCGTCGCCTAGATCAACATCATCGGATACTGTCATGCACTTCACCTTTTTCACCGGTTTTCCGTTGTATTCCGTTAACGGTGCCGCCTTGTGGACGCTGCATAAAACAATTACTAAATCACGAATATCATACAAACGGGAAATAACCGTATACCATTCCCGGTTAGAAACGAATGAATTTTCTTCTACTAGAAAATAGAGCTTCCGACCAGTCTCTACCTCGCTCCCCTGGTACCGCGTCGGGGTCCCTATGTTCTCAGGCTGGAAATATGAAAGCTGTCGGCCCTCGACGTCCTTTTGCGGTAAAATGGGATACTTCGACACGTCAGCGACTTCTTTTCGTGCAATCATTCCCTTAGGAATAAGTTCGGCTGTGTAGTCGTCTTTGACGCGAAATTTCTCATATAATATACCTTCGATGTCGTTTGTATGACAAATGTAAACGTCTTCATGCGTAAATGGCATATCGTCGAACTTTATTGTCGGGAAACGCTTGCGGTCCTCTCTGTATACACACGATCGATCGTCGACAGCATTGTAGCATTTATTATAGTAAGCGGCTGTTTGCATCGTCCGCGCTCGATAGGTCCTCGTGAGTCTCGTATAGATGACGTCCTCGCGCTCGCAGAATGCTTTAAATTTCGATAGAAACGCCTCCCCGAATACGGGTGCTAACATCTGCCGCGTGTCCGTGCACATGATGATGTTTTTAATTCCGACAAGGTTCGAAGCGGCCTTCAAGACGCGGGCGTCACTCTGTAGCACCTCGTCGATTACAAGCGTTTTATACGGCACGTCTTTTTGGTCACAGAAAAACTCGCCGTTTACTGTAGTGAACAGGCCGCCCGCGATCGTGTCGTTATGCCCTCCGTACCGGCGGGACGCATCACGCTTCAACTTGTTGGTAGACGTATACCTGCCGTATTCAATCCCGTGTTCTTTTAAAAATCGGTCGATATTCGAACTTTTTGCGCTTCCCGCGATCCCGTCGAACACCTTTATTTTAGACGGATTTAAAATATCGGCTTCGCTTAATCCGAAGAGCGCATTCATGGCTTACCCCTTCTTTTTGTATTTTCTGCTCGTCACATAGTCAGGTGCTAGCTCTGCGACATTCGTCCATTCGCTAGCAAGAACCATAAAATGTGACCCGTCGTTCTTCGGGTCGTATAGATACCGTCCGCGGAAAATTGTGCCGAGAAAATCGTGAAAGAAATCCGCGTTTGTGTGATCGTAGCCGCTTTGTCCCTTCTCAAAAAGTAGCTGCAGGTCTATCGGTGCCGCTGCATTATCCAGCCATAAAATACGGCTATTGTTATACTGATAGCTTCCGCTAGCGTGTGGCCACCCCTGCGTGAACGCAGACGGCAATCTTATCCATGATACACCCGGAAGCGAGACCGGCGTAAACACTGACCATTCGTCTATCGGCGGCTTCTCCACGCCTATGCGTTTTGCAGCCGTTACCGGCCCGAGAAATTGCAGCATATACAAAGCACTCTCGCTTGGCTCCCCGTACCTCGCTTTATAGGCTTTGACACGGCGGGCGTACTTCTGACTTGTCACCGAGGCCCGTCGCGCGACCTGTGTCGGCGTGAATAGATGAAGCGCCGTCTTCTCTACGCTAGAAAGACGTTTCCTTCCAGTCACTTCCTTATAACGTGAAAGCCTCCTCGCGTACTGCATCCCGGCCTTTGACTTCTTCGCTGCCGGAAGCTTGACGCCTTTTGCTTTCGCGGTTAGAATTCTCTTAGCTTCACGTTCGACGCGCTTCAGCTCGTCCGGGAGTTTAATATCGATATTTGTCATTTCCTGCCCCCTTCCGGCTTTTCCCCTCTGCCTTTATCCATCTTGTCAAGCGCCCGCGCGTATTCCTGCTCTAGCAACGTAGTCAAACGTGAATACACCACGTAAGACAGCTCTTGAACCGAGAACATATCTCTTAAGTTTTTAGCCATCAAGTCGCGCTTAGTTCTTAGGGTACCGCGATCTGTTGCGCGTCGCATTTCGCGGGTGATCGCATCCTTTAGTATGGTTGCGTTAAATGTTCCCGGCTGGTATGCCTTCCCCCGTTTATCCATGACACAACCTCCATTTTACAGATAAAAGGAATCAATCACGATTCCTAGAAGAATAAAACCGGCAATCTGTAATAACATTGTTACTCCTCCTTTACAAGTTCGACATAATTTTCTTTAATTGCTATAAGTATATCAAATATTTGCAAATACGCAAGCTAAAAATATTTATAATAAATCTTGCGTGCATTAGTTTTTCTTATAATATAAGAAGCCCCTAAAAGGGGGCTTCTTGCAATGGGCGTCTATTTCAACGAACAATACCGAAGGAAGAGACTTTTACTTTCCAGTGTTTGAAATGTTACCTTCCCGTCTGTATACATTAATCGTAGATAGTTTTCATAATCGCCGTAAGGCTGAAAATCCACATCACTCGAATGAACGCGAACGTCATTGCAAATTTTATCGCTGCGTGGGTCCTCCGTTATTTTCGCGACGTGAATGCCATTATCAACAGCAAATATGCCTAGACACGCGCCCACGAGGACAAGCTGTTTTTTTAGGCTTCGAAAATCCAGCCCGCGCGGAATGACAAAACTAACATTATCTTGAAACTTGTTATGCTGTGCACTCTCGTAATAGTCACGCCCGGCCTCTGACCTCTGCATGACCTCGCCCATAGCACTAGACTCTATCTCGGCGGACGCGATTACGTTATCTACAATTTCAACGCAAATACCATGCTGCGCCGTAAACTTCGTGTCGGCCCGGACAAATTGATTTATTTTTAAATCGTTAAAAATCCAATTGTCGCGCTCGGATACGTTCGCGATAAAAACAAGCGCGGTTGAGTCGGTCGCATCCGGCCACCCTCTAGCAACCGTCTGCCATATCTCGAAGATACGCGCCATCGCAGGGCGGCCCATTATCTGTAGCGTGCTTTCGCCCGTCTGTATAGCCTCGTCCATACATACAATAGTGCATCGGTCGTAACTTCCGGTATCCTTTACGCGCTTCGACATTGACACGGCCTCGCAATAGCAAAACGGGTCCCCATCACACAAAACGACGTCATTTTTAAAGTCAAATTTATGAGTCTCCCGAAACGATGTTATAACGTGATCGTCGTCGTCGACTCTTAAGATTTTCTCCCACCATTTTTGCAAATAACCTTCTTTGCGTTCCTTGTCCGTTCGTGTTAACAGCATACAGCGTTCCGGCGTCTTTCGCTCTGTGTAGCGGCGTATCATTTCGATACCATGGCCGACGGTTTTTCCAGCCTTTCGATTACCCATACTGACGCCGACGGCGGCAACCCCTTTCGGGGCCGCCGTCTCGTCGTCGTAATGCACTAGCCGTTCGTAGAACTCAACAGGATAATAATACCCGTTCTTAATCAAGACAAATAACCCCCCTTTTTATCGGGCGGGACGATCAACCAGTCTTTGAAATACGGCGGAGTACCGAACGGCGTCACGACGTAACCGTCATGGTTGAATGCGTACACATGCCCGGCGATATTCTGCACGGTATCGTGAAAATAGGTATCCGGGCCGGTTCCGCATGTGTGCCGGAACCAATGTCCGATTGAATCCGCGTGCCAACCAACAAACGTTGTGTCGACAGCTCGCCCATAATCGACGGATTTAGAATAAAGAACCGTCGTGAATCCGGCTTCTTTAAACGTCCGATGTCCCTGAAAGTCATAGGCAAGACTGCGCATTTCTGCGATAGGGCCATCCCATCCATCACAAAGGAAGATCCCACAGTGGCCGCGTTTCCATGCAATCATGCCCGCTCGCGGCGCATCATACCAGACCGAAAATTTCTTACGCATTGCCGACGTTCCGATATCGGGATAGCTATAGGCACCACATACGAAACCGGAGCAATCGCAACATACGTGGCCCGCCTCTACGTCCAGCATCGCCGCTCTGTAATAATCTTCTGTCCATACCGACGGATTTTCTTTTCTTAGAATGTCGGCTAGTGCCCTCGTGCACTTTTCACGTTTCCCACCGTACCAATAAACAAACGTTCGATGGGTCTCAACCCACTCGAGAATTTCTTTCGCCGTCTTTCTCATCACTGCACCTTCGCGATCACGCAATCAATAATATCTGCCGTGTCTTCATCCGATAAATAGAGCCCGTACTGGTTGTAGTACTGACCGTCTTTTCCCTTCTGAGACGGGACCGCGATAAACTGCCCTTTCTTGCCATCCACAACCTTTAAATTATAGAAGGAAGCGCCGTCGCATTTCAGCGTGAAACAGGCTACCTTATCCGAAATTAAGCGGACATTTTCGACGCGCCCATTATTTCCCTTTACATTAAAGTACTTCTTTTCTTCAGAGCTGTTGTTTGTCTTATTTGCAAATGCCATTATTATATCTCCTTATCCTTGTCACTGTAAACTAATTCCAACATGCAGCAAATAACGTCGATAGATCGAGCGTCCAGCTGCAGTCCTTCCTTAATAATTGACTTAACGACTTCAGGCGGAAAGAAGCCGTGTCGAGCATGTTCAGCTAAAAGTGCCCTCTTCATTTCGGTTACTGTCAAGCTTTTTTAACCTCCTTTCTATTTTCTACTATAATCGTGCTTCTGTTTCTACGCAAATGCTTATTTGGAATACGTGCAATAACTTTCGTTTATGGAACGCTCG